>JAABUP010000670.1_pt1 | contig 73473 bp, 107 predicted proteins | sample 5559201 | NCBI WGS metagenome assembly JAABUP01 (sample SAMN10711887, study PRJNA513373) | rock metagenome | isolation source: Antarctica rocks | place: Antarctica | reverse complement strand
TGGTTATTATGCAATCGACCTGTGGTTGCTTCGCACGCAACGCGTACAGCAGGTCTGCACTCAATCCAGGTGTACATGCATGCACGTCAAGTCAACACCGCCGCTGCCGCCGCTGTCAGGTTAGATTCCGTAGAACTTCTCTCAGCGGGCGACTTACTGACGCTTGCGCAAGCAAAGATAGCTGCCCTTCTGCCCAACTGGGCGAGCGGCTGCTGTTGAGAATCTGAATCCAGATCGTTGAGCTGTTGCTTCCCGCTCTGTTCACCAACAGGAGATCCTGGTTCGGAGGATCGCAGCAACTCCTGCAGACACTTGTAAATTTGCGACTCGTATGCGCCACCTTTTCGTCTTGAGCAGCTGCGAAAGGTTGCGCCGGCCTCTTGCGCCAGGCCCTGAGCAACATAGTCAGTGTGGGACCGCTGCAAGCGGCATGCCTGTGGAACGCAGGCAAAGGCGTCTGCACTGTTCTGACCTTGTTGTTGCATTCAAATGCACCTGGTCTAAACGGTGCGCCGAGAAAGGCACAGGTGCCGCAGGTGCTGGGTAAGCTGCAACCATCTCTTTCAGTACTCTCTGCTGTAGTTTTTCTGCTGGGAGGTCGCCTCCTGTAGTCAGCCTCAACAATGTATTTTGTTGTCTTGAACCCAGCTACAGTCACGTCGCACGGTTTGTTGTACTACTTGTTGACAGGACAAGATGCTGACAGGATAGAGTAGTCATTCTGCAGGTGCCTGCAAATGCAGCTCATGATGCAAGAAATGCTCAAGCTGCAGTGTTATTACCATTACTTCATAAGCAGGAGTAACTGCTGTACACAGTTCACATTCCGACATGGAATCTGTAAAGTGACTGGATCAAACCACCGGCAAGCACGCGGTTGACCACAGAGATTGAGGTAGACCATGTATGCACAGCACATCTCAGCACTCCAGGTATCTAGACTTTACACTCAAGATCCAGGAAATTTTGGACCCTTAGACCCTTATGGTTCCTCCCCTAATGGTACATGCAAGGCTGATCATCAGCATTGCTAACTATTCATTGACACAGCAAGGCAGTCAGATCCTTCTGCGGCGGCGCGGCCTTGGTGCAGGTTCCTGCTCCTCTTCACTTGCATCACTCCCTGCTTCATTTGCTTCCTCCTCTGCAAGGTTTGTCACAACAGACAAGCTGTTGGACTGAAGCAGCAAATACACACAACAAGAGCGCATGAGTACCCAACTTGCAGCTGCGCCACACCTGCTAGAGCTTGACGATGCATGCATGACCAATGTGATCCAGACACTCATCAGCAAAAAGACATTGGCAGAACAACTTGCGGGTTGCCTTGACATGCTTACAATCTTGTTCTGTGCTTACCGTGTGCGGGCTGGTCAGACTGTGTGGTACTCCCAAAGGGGTGCACAATCAGGTCAGCGTCCTCCTGTGAGTCTCTGACAGGGGCAGAGCTTTGCTGCTGTTGGCTTTCACTGTCCTCATACAGTCTCTTCATGCTGCGACGCGGCCTGCAACATGCAACAGGTCTGTATTGAGCCTGTGTGATGGGCAAGGTGAGACATGCCCAAAGCCAGGCCTTAATGAGGACTGTCAGCTCATCTGCTGGCATGGCCAAACTGACATTACAAATGCATCCATTCTGCACAGCATCTTACAGAAGGCTACTTACAGTGCCTGCGTCTGCCATGCCACAAGAACAGCAGCCTTGCATCGTGACAAGCAGCAGGTGCAAACATGCATCAACGTGTGAGTCAGATATACAGGTTTACAGGATGCTGTTAGACATTATGCAGCAGTCATGGTGATCACTGACGCCGCAATAATGTTTACATACCTGTCAGGTTTGGACCTTTGCATGCCAGGCAGCTGTTCCTCTGTGGGCATTGACCCAAAGTCACCCCCCTCACTATCCACTCCACCCTCTTCTTCCCCTTCTTCCTCTTGAATGTCCACCTCTTCCTCATCTTCCCCCTCAATGTTCACGTCTTCCTCCTCTTCACCTTCAATGTCCACCTCTTCTTCTTCTTCTCCTCCATCTTCTTGAACCGAGGCCCCACTCTGCAAACGCACACATCATACATCATTGACGTTGAGTGACAGTGACCCTGAGCAACAGACTTTCTGCAAGGCAGCTTCTGCCAGCGTGTGCATGTGGGGATGCAGACTTTGATACAATTCAACAATGAGCAAGAAGGGTTAAAGCCCAATGTGACTATATGGCACATTGCCACTGAAGACAGTGAGCAACTCACAAGCTTTATCAAAGCATAGCACACAGCCTGTTGAATCTGCACAGCCAACAAATCTTCAGCTGGAGCAAGTCAATTGTGGCTGGGACCAAGGACCTCTGTCATGCATTGTGTCTTGAGCATGGGATGCAGTCCAAACACTGCTTCATGCTGCATTGACATGCAGGGCTGTTACCTGAGGTACACTGGCAGAGGGCAGGGCGTCTGGCTCTCTCAGGTCAGCGTCATCTCGCAGCCCGCTGGGGATTGGTGAAGATGTGGTCTGGGATGCAAAGCGGGAGGGGCGGCGGGTGGAGCCCAGTGGGGGCTTGGCTGAGCGGGGGGACCTTGAATGCCCTTGCTTACGTGTCTTCCAACCGCCTGGAAACAGTCATACTGATGTCAACAAATGGCTAAGTCTTCTTGTGCAGCTACGGGATCCCAAAATGGTCCAATGATGCAAGATCCTGGACTCATTGTATGAAGAAAAGGAGGTATGGCATCTTTACACCTAACAGCCAAAGGAACTGTTATGCATCTCGTGATGAATTCATATTCTGCCTGGAGATGATCCACACATAATTCTGATGATCCTGATCTGCAAAGTCTGACAGCTGGCATGCAATTTTGTGATCCATGTTGGCAAAAGACAGGCTCCAGATGAAGGCTCAGCAGACAGCAATAATGGCAAGCCTCACTTGACAATGGTGCGGCTGGTTCAGGTGCTTCATCTTCCTCAATGTTGTCTGCAGACAGCATGGTGTCCTCAGCATCATCTGCACCAGCCTGCTCTACCTCTTCTTCCTGCTGGCTGCCGCCATCCTGCTCATTGTTGCTGTCACTGTTTTGGGGCCGGAAGGAGATGCGCCTCTTGCCAGCCTTCTTTGCAGCACTGCCTGCACCCACCATTGCTTCTGATACTGGTTCTTTACACACACACACACACACGCACACACACATACACACACACACGTAGCACGCACACACATATCAGAAGCAAACGAAAGATATGGGCTGCAGTCCACGGTAGTCACTAAGCACTGTGGTCGATGCAGCCAGCCGCAGTCATGGTCAGACCACTATTACTCATTACTCAACTGCGCAGCTGCTGCTTTGCAGTATGGCAACACAAGCAGCCAACATAGAGTGCCAAAGCGCATGGCAGCCTACCCTTGAGGGCACTTCTAGGCTGGGCACCCTTGGAGGCCCTCTCCTGTGCAATGGCCAGGAACTCCCAGTAGTCCTCCCACTCAGGGTCCCCTTCCTGGGGGCTTTGCCCAGTGAGTGCCTGCTGCATGTGGGTCAGCAGCAGGTCTGCCTGGCGGGCAGGCAGGCGGCTGCAGACCTGGCTGAGCCCCTTCAGGAAGGGCAGCTTGCTGGGAACAGCCTCAAAGGCATACTCCACACCACGCTGCAGGAAGCAGCAGCAGACAAACATGAGGCAACATCTCATGTTCACAGTGTAATCTCACGCAGTCTACAATCATGCTCAGACCCTATCAGGAGATGCAGCTAGGAAAGGCTTGAAAGGCATGGAATACTGCATGCTGCAGTACGAGGTGGATGCAAATCCAAGTGTCATGCACCACATGAACAGTCTTTTTGACACTGGTGCGGCAGATGGTTAGTCATTGGATTAGTCAGCCATGAGCATGAGCTGACTGAGTCCACACGTGCACCTAGCAAGACAACAGCTTTGCAACCATGTGAGCATGCAACCCCATGAGATGTTGGGAGAGAGAAAGACTGTGTATCTCCCACAGCTGCAAAAGGATGCGAAGGCACAATCCATGAGCAGCAGAGTGATGGACAATCAAGCAGCAGAATGCTGGATAGTGCATACGGCGAGGCATGGTGCACAGTACCAACTTGCACGAGATCAAGTCTCAAACATCAGACACACACACACACTCTTGACATTGACGCATATTGCTAGATGCAGTTGCCAGGCTGTATAAGGTGAGCTTCCCAACAACACCCAGACACTCTAAGCATGACTGAGAAGACTGGGGCAGTGAGCCACCTTGGCAATATGCAGCAGGGCTGTTGCTGAGGCATTGAAGCCGGCATACATCTGAGCGACACGTGTGCACATAGTGATGAAGTCCTGCAGGGACTGGCGGCTCTGGTCATCACTCAGATGGCGCTGGAATGCATTCTGCAGAGCGGTGAGGTAGGTGTCTGGCATTGCAGCACTGTCATCCTTCTTCAGAACCCGGCACACTTCCTTCACCAAGTCGGCCACCTGCACATGCACGGCTTGTGAGTGTGACTGCTTGTGCTCTGTTTCTGCACATGCACAGCTTGTGAGCATAACTGCATTTGCTTTGTTTCAGCAGAAATGATTTAGAAATGAAGCACACGCACAGATCATGAACGTGACTGCACTTGCTTGACGTCTGTGCATGCAGAGCTTGTAAGCATGATTGCCTGAATTCTGTACAGCCTGTTATGATTGAAGCCAATTGACATTGTGTGGACATAAAGCAAATGTGGGGAGAAAAGCCGCTGTTGCATACTGGGTGGCTTTTTTTGTGTGAGCGATTACTTGTGCAACAACCAGCGATGAAGTCAGTCAGCATGAGGGCATCCCTGAGAGTGCAGCATCAGCTACGCTTGAGACCAAGCCTCAACAGGCTTCCAAGACATAAATTACTAAGTCCTGTGGGAACAGACAACACCAACAACAGAGATGTTTGTAACATTGGCATTGGCATGTGTTGAGTAGTAACCTGAAGCTTGCCTGCTGTGGGTCATTGTCAGATGTATCAGACCAGTGATGCTGCAACAATACACAACATTTCTCCCGCAAACAGAGATGAATTCTGGCAAGAGGAGATTCACCTGTTTGCCATGGCCAACCATGTTGGAGATGAGTTGGGGGGCCAGCCAGTCCCCGGCAGCCACAGACTGGAAAGCCACCAGGCGGCCAACAGCACACACTGCCTCACACTTCACCTGATTGGAAGCCTCTGCCTCCTGCACTTGCATTGAATAGCTACTCAGCTTTTTCATTGCACTGCAGCCATGCAGTGCCTCCTGGGTAGTGCAACAACATGCACTGGCTTAGCTCATGATTCCTACCAGTACTACTATTATTACTGCAGCTGCTGCTGTTGTTGCTATGAGTGTTGATACATGCACCAGCCCTGCAGTGCGCCAGCCCTCACAGCACAGGTCAATTGTGCAGTGTCAACCTTGATATTGCATTGTGCATTCTGGATTTTGCATGATGTACTGCTGTTTGTTTGTGTGCTGGTCTTGTCCTCTCTGCATAATGGCTATGCTTTGTCGCCTTGCTGTGCCTGACATGTCCCGGGGCAACCCTGCACCGGTTATATCTGATTCGCACAAGTATCAAACTCTTCCAAGCTTCACACAGTCTGGAACGTCTGTCAAATCAGAACGGTGGGCAGCCACTGTGAAATTGCATGTCTGTCCTGCAGACCTATCAGTCCACTGATACATGAGCTGCTTCAAGAGCTGAGCTTCATTGATGTCAGCACAGGAAAGCTCTTGTGCAAATACTCTGGTGTTGTCATGTGTCGGAATTTGTTTAAGTATTTGCCATTGCACTGGCATAACCAAGAAGCCGCCATGCTCAGCCTTTGCTGGCCATGCCATATTGCCTGCAAGTTGCGACAGACAGTGCCTTGCACCAATCAGCTAGCCCTAGCTACGAGTTGGGCTGTGAGGGTTTCCAGAAATGCTAGAAGTAAAATGTTGTATTTGTTTGTCAGGGAAACTAGATGTGATGCAAGTGGTTGGCACTAGTCCTCAGGCTTTGCAAGGCATTAAAACTTGTGATCACTCAAGCTGAGATGGAAGCCCTGAGTGATGCTCACGAGTGGAATACCTGCTCAAGCTTGGCATGCGCAAGACGCTGAGCCTGGGTGTCAGCGTCCAGACTGGCTTCTGGCACCTCCACAGCCTCCCTGCTCAAAATGTCTTCACAATGCTCCCAGAAGCGTTGCAGGGTCTCCTCGCTAGGCTTGTACCCAGCTGCCTCTGCTGCTCCCCCCTGTATCAACCACAACTTTCTAAAAGTTGTAATCTATGACAGCATGAGTGCTGCAGTGCAGCTGTCTGCTTTTGAAGTTGGTCGGTAATTACCGATGATGAATAAGATGTTGCAGATGTCGAGTGCTTGTGTGTGCTGGAAGCAAGGAACGGCAGGTGGTAACATGAGGTGGTAACAGCAGCTTACATGCAGCTTGGCATAGCTGAAGACCAGGAAGAGGTCAGCCTGAATCCTGAAGATGCAGTCCTGCAGGCGCTGCAGCCCCTCACTGCCCTCAAAGATGCTCTCAAGGTGCACACAGAAGGTGCTGACTCGCTCCCCTAGGCCTTCTGCAGGATCTGTGAGCGCCTGGCTGCCGGCACTGCTGCTGCTGTCGTCCTGCTGAACAGCCTTCAGCTGCCACAGCAGCAAGGTGAAGGTGTTCAGGAGGGCCAGCTCAGTGATGGGCACCCCCAAGGGCACCCCTTCTGCAGCTGCCTGCATGGCATAGCACCAACTTGGGCGCTCACAGGCTAGCAAACAGCATAGGAGGCAATGTGTGAAGCATATGACACCCTAGCAGATATCTAGCTCACAGTGGCACAGATCAAAGTGCCTGCCTGCAAGGCATTGTGCATGGGGGTGCTGTTGCTAAAGGGAGCTTCTCACTTGGCAGCTGTGTGGTGCAAACTAGAAAAAGGAGCACCTGCAGTGAATGATGCAGGGTATCCATACACTGTAAGCAGCCTCAGCAGGGCAGCTGTGCATGTGAGCAGCAGTCAAGCAGATGCACCGAGACAGACAGACAGACCGACCGACAAGGGAGCAAAGCACCTGCAGTAGCTTCTGCAGACGGATGTATACATCTGGCATCTCGGCTGGTGCCTTGGTGAGCAGCTGCAAATGGTGCAGCCTGAGCAGAGCAGCACGGCAGGCAAAGAGGTCCTCATCTTCTTCAGATGCTACTACCCCAATACCTCCATCCTTGGTCATACTGCTATATGCTTCTATTGCCTCTGCCAGGTCTGCCTCAGACATGGCCAAGACAGCGTCTGCTGAAGCTGTCAGCTTGTCTGCCAGCTCCTCTACTGTCTCGTTCAGACGCACTGTAGCCAGATCCTGCACATGCACCTTTGCCATGTCCCTTTTGCATTTGACAGCCCCCAGGGTGTGAGCGTCGTGCATGTGTGCGTATGTGTGTGCATGAGATGTCAAAGCACTTTGTGTGCAACCCATGGGCTCACTCATTTAGACTCATTTATCCTGCGGGCGTTTTGTGGGTTTGTGGAAACCAGTGTGGTTTTGGACAGATGCTTCGAAAGCGTACATGCCTTTGTAGTGAGGGTATCATGAGGAACACCGCAACGGCTGACTGCTGTGGTAGAACAGTCTTCTGTAGACACGCATGTTCAAGTGGGCTGAACCATGCTTTGGAAGCGGTTGCTTCCTAACTGTGAGTCACCTGGATGGCTTGAGGGCCGTGCTGGGTGCAGTGCACTAGGGTTCGTGCACAGTGGGCCATAGTGTCAGCCTCCACATGCTTCAACAGCACGTCAGCCACAGCACGCAGCAGAGCCTGAAAGCCGGCCTCCTGCCTCTGTAGGCTGTACATGTCCAAGTTCAGGTCTGGTATGATGCCCACAAGAGCACAAGCCTGCAGCACACACACTCACATCACACAGATTTGTGTGTCACTGCCTGGATCAATGCAAGGTTCAGGTTGCATGATATACAAAAGTTGTGACAGCAGTCCAAGGTGACACTAAGGGAGTCTACATGCTGACTGATGACGAGTACAGCTTCACCATGCTGGCACAAGTATCTGTCAATAACATAGCATGGCAAGGTATGCATGGTGAAAAGTATTGCGGAGGTCACCTTGACAGCGTCAGTCTGGTACTTATGGATGAGGTCTGGCAGGCTTTGAGTGAGAGCCAAGGTGAGCTCCTGCTTGTGGCTGGCTGCAGCTGTCTGCCTTGCCTTACTGCTCTGCTTCCTGTTACCAACACCACTATTAGCCGCTTCCAGACTTCTTCTTGGTGGTACATGGTACAGCTGTAGAGCTGTGTGAAGCTTGTTGATGGAGCAGAAACGTGCGACTATGCATGATGCAGCCACGCCCAGGCAAATAAGTTAAGCTGACAGCCAATTTGTGTACTTCCAGAGCACTGCATACTCACGTCAGTATTCACACAGTCTGACTGCAGAGACTGCAGGCAATGACCAAGCAGTGTGGCCACCCTTTCCATGCGTATGGAAGGTTGCTGGGAAAATATATGGAGCACGCCTATGCTTAGGGTGAATGAACAAAGGCCAAGAAGGAGAGACAGCACCTCTAAGGAACGCATGTTCAAAGAGAGCTTGAGGTGGGTTTTGAGGCATGAGGGCTGCAATGAAGGGCCCACCTGGATTCCTGGCGGGAGGGGACCAGGTGGCCGCCTACAGCTTTGTGGGCAGCGTCCTTCAGCAGCAGCAGCAGGTTGGTGGTGCTGGCATCGCTGCGTGCCTCCACTGCTGCATCATCCAGCAGGGCTGCAGTCAGGCTCTTCCAATCTGACAAGATCTCCACCCTGAGAAGTCAACCCAACAGAGCATGAAAAAGCAGCGCTTGTAAAATAGCAGCATTGGTCAGAGTCCAAGCGAGCAAAGGATACAGATTCTAGATTGGCAAGGAACGGAAGATTTTCTTACAGAGATGAGGTGTGCAGGCATGCAAGAGAAGTATGGACACATGCAATTGTTCCACGCAACCCCACTGTCCCTGAGACGTGTACATCCTGAACTTTCAGAAGCTGCAGCTGTTTGTCAAACACAAATTGATATCATGAGGGATGGGGGTCTGACAATGCATATCAGCAAAGAATGTACCTGTGCATGGAGATTCAGTCAAGACTCCTTCAGCACATGAACAAGCATGTGCAGGGGAGTGAATGCTTGCCTGTCAAAGAGGGCGTCTACAACATGGCTGACCATGACAGAGGTGAGGGGCTGTTCGGCGCCCCTCAGGCCTGCCGCAGATTGCCTTCTGCGATCCCCCAACCCTGCGTCCTCCTCCTGCATGCCACTCTGCTAGTTCAGCTACCTTTTCAGCCACAATGTCATTTTGTATCTATCTGATGCATGGGTAGGTGAAGGACAAGTGCCTAAGGAACCATGGAAACTTCATGGCATGCAAGCTTTGTCCGGAAATGTGTTGTATACAGTCTTAGATATTTCACAGGAACCCATGTTGCATAGGTGTTTACCTCATCATTAGCCAGGAGGAACATGATGTGCAGGATGCCAGCTAGCTGCAAGTCCTTAGTGCTGGCTTGCTCCCCGCTCTTACGCTTGCGCCCGCGCCCTGTGCCAACCTTGCCCACCTGTAAATCAAGTGGTGAGGTAAAGTTGATGACGTGTTGGTGACTTGTAGACAGTAGAGCCTGAGCGTACAAAGCATAGCAGAGATGATTGCCAGGGATGAAGGTATACAAGGAATAGAATATGCATCTCATAATCATGTTGGTGATCTGGTCAAATCAGTCAGAAAGCATAGCAAAGGCTGTTGCCAATACAATAGGCATCATGTGATGACATTAGCTAGAACATTGATGACCTGCCCAGTTGAGCCATAGCACACAAAGCGTAGCAGAGACTGTGCATGACTATCAGGGTGTATCAGCAACACTGTGTGCGAAAGCGATGCACCAAGTCAAGTGATGCATCAGCAACACTTCTGTGTCTGTGTTGCTGCCTGTTGGCGTCATCCAGAACATCTAAAAATCTCTACTCACATCACAACACATACAGGCAACTCAGCAGCACGGTGTCCATCATCTCCTGGAGCTGCAATCACTTGCACTCCAAAGCGGCCTCAAACATGGACCTGCTGAGCCCTCATCCAGCGTCCCAAGGGATAAGAAGCAGCAGCAATGAAAGGGTGAGGTGATCACCTGAGCCAGGTGGCGCTGGCCAGACTCCTCCAGCATGTCAGCAACCAGCTCAGCAGCTGCGTGGCGCACTGCGTAGCTGTCATCCAGCAGCAGCTTGTAGACATCACGCACCTGATGCCCTGGCACCTCCTCCAGCCGCACTAGCACTGTCAGCAGTTGCACCTGCAAAGCAACGAAGCTTCACACCAACTTACCTTCCTCTGTTACAAAGGGTCAAACATGTGTTATGTAGTGTGCGAGCTTGCAGTTTGGAGCAGGGTCTCTGCAACACAAGGGTTACAATATCCAGGGAATGCAGGTCACTGCGATGACTCATGGGATCATGCTCAAGTGAGGTAGTGTGATGTGCAGCATACAAGTTGAAGTTCCACCTGGAGCTGCAGCAGCAAAACAGTAGCATGAGCTGTAGATGGGTTTGTACATGATACTGTTTGATGCTTGGATGCTGGAGTGGGTGTTGCCTACCCCCTTGACAGCAACGCCTTCATCCACATCATGGATGAGCTGGGCAAAACGTGGAGCAAAGCGTGCCGTCAGCTCATGCATCGGCTCCACATTGTCCTCGTCAGCATACAGCTCCAGCAGGGCTGTCACTGCTGTGTCCCTCACCAGAGCCTCCTGCATGCCAAGAGGGAAAATCAGCCCGCTGTAACATTTTGCAGCATGGCCCACAAGACCTGTGGCTATATCCACCAGAAGGCAGTGTACTCAGCCATGTCCAAAGGGGGGCTCCAAATGAAAGGACAGTAGGGACATGACCAATTGACCACTTGCCATATGTGATAATGCTGGCATCTGGTACAAGAGATTGCACTACAGCATGAAGAAGCGCTGTGAAAATGACATCCATGTCCTTAGTCCCAGGTCTCAAAGGACACCATTCCATCTGTTGCTGCAAAGTACCATGCTAGCGCGCCATAACAACTGCCCGGGCTTCCAACATCTGACAGGCCCAACACATCATTGCGTACATGCTGCCTTGTAAAGGTGACGTGGCTGTTGCATGTGACAACAGGTGTGGTGATTACCCTGTCTGACAGAGCCCACGCCACATACTTGAGGTACTGGTCCTGTAGGAAGTCAGCAGGCAGGCTGGTGGTCCAGTGAGCAATGCCCTGAATGACCAGGGCCCTGATGTCTGGGGCCACATCCCTGAACCTCTTGGCCGACACTGCCTGGAAGATGTTGTTCACTGAAGCCTTCAGGCTGGTCACCTGAGAGTGGCTGCGCTCAATGACCTTCTGGAAAGAGGCCATGCGGTCACTGCTTGCCTGCATCACCAAAAAGAGGGTAAGGTAGCTTGCAGAGTTGCTGGCGCAAGGCTGGGCTGGCTGCTTTATCCTAAGCTGCACATGCAGTAACGCGCATGCCTAGGCAGGGCTCCGACCATTGTGTATAAGAAGCTTGTCTTACAGCAGCATTGGTGACTTTGGGCACACACTCTAGCTTGTCAAACACCCAAAGTGGACAGTGTCATGTCATGGTATCATTGCTAGACATACCTTGTTGGTTTTCTTCTTGCTTTCTGCATCAAGCTGACGTTGCCCAGTCTCTCTGGCTTCATTGAGAGTCTGCATGGTTCTGATCCAGGAAGACACGAGCTGGCAGGCTGTCATTGTAGCTGCATACCGGAAGTGCCGCACCACAGAGCTGCACCGCAGAAGCATTGCTGTGCTTTAGACTGTGTTGCGGGTATGTTGATGCATACACATGACAAGCAACCAAGTGGTCTTCCTTCTTGCTACATCTGTGATGGTCAGCTATGTCCTTGGCCCAGCATGAGAAGTGTTATGCGCCAGAGGGAGAAATTACGATGACAGCAGATAGGGCAGACCAGCTTGCAGCTATCACAAGCACACAGCGCTTATGGGAAAGCGTCTAATAAGGTGCATGTATTGGTGCTATGTACAGCAAGCTAGGAAGAAGACCCCACCAGCTGAGAGCAATGACCAGGAATGACACCTTCTCCAGAAGGTAGTTGTCGAATAGGATGTCTGTTGACTGGCACTCTTGCATGACCTTGTCCCAAAACTCCATGTAGTTGGCCTTGAAGCTCTTGCCTGCTTTGCTCTTGAACTGGTCTTCCAGACCATCCTGCAGCAAGTGCTGTTGTGCTACCAGAGGCAGACAGATCCATAGGTACGAACAATGAGGTCTGTTGCTTCACAATGCACCCCACTGCCCACACCTAGCTCTGCAGCATAGCCTGGTTCAGATGCATGGGCCAATGCAATGCAGCTAGGCTCCAGTGGCGCATGCTGTATGCACAAGCAGATAACACAAAGTGTCGGTGTTGCAGAGAGTGCTGGTATGATGTATCATCACCCATCACTGTGTGCATCAACAGATGCATCATGGCATGAAACATAAGCTACCTGTGTGACCTGTTGCAGCAGGCCCTTCACGAGCTTGTCCACCTCCCCTTCTTCTACATCATCTTCAGTCACCTCTGTTGAGCAGCCACTTGCCTGTGACACAGCTTCTTTGTCGCATGAGGCCAAGTGGGTCATGGCAAGAAGTGGGTTTGGAACTTTGCTGCTTGTCAGTTTCTGCTCACCTGAGTCAACAGGGTCAGCAGCTCTGCCGTAGCAGCAGCCCGATTCTGCTGGTAGGCATTTGCCCAGTCCTGCGTCATGCAAGCAGTAAAGCACCCAGGAGACGAAGATCAAAGGAAAGTTGGGCTTGCTTCATGTATGTATGTTTAGTACAACAAAAGCCCTCACAACCAGATAATCTACCTTGGCAGCAGCTGTCAGGGCCTTTGGATGATTCTTGACAAGCTCTGCATAGCAGAGCAGCTCAATTGTGACTGAAAAAATCAGACAAAGCGTGCCAAGCTGTTTCAATCAGCTCCATACCCAACAAAGGAGCATCCATACTGGTTGCAGCAGGCTCTTGTGTTGTCTTACGTCTCTTTGGTGTGAGTGCGGCGGGAGCCTGCAGCAATCATTGCTGAATTTGCTCATCAAAGGGTTGGTTGACAATTTGCACAACCCAGTACGTGGTCTGAGGTGTACCTTCTTATTAACATTCTTCTGACTTGCCACTTGGTTAGGAGCCTCATCTTCCGACCCGCTGTCGGATTCATCAGAGCTGCAGGAGACACAGTTGCCGATGCCGCGTCAATGGATGCAGGCATGACCGATTACACCGTCTCAGTCTCTGTTCTGACCTACCTCTGCTCAGCATACTGGCTAGGTGCGTCGTCGGACGCCTTTTGACGCTTGCGCAAGTTCACCATGATTGCCTACGATTATCTCTTGGATGATACAAAGCAGACGTGCTGCCAAACGACGTTCCGCCAAATGAAGGATGGTTAGATTAGTCGAGGCAGTGTGCTGCGCATGCTGTGCTCTTTAGAACTCAAAATCTTAGTGCCTCTGGTTTGCACAGACAAGTCATGCAACACTGTCGACACATGTCACAGCTTCCTTTTCAAATTACTAGCCTGAGCACAATCAAGAGGCATACATAAGTTCTTCAACAAGTGAACGTCACTATCTAATGTTCTACAACTGATGCAGCGCAATGCAGCTGCACTGACTAAGAAGCCTAAAGCTGCTCTTGTTTTCTACGAAGCAGAGACATCCGTTGCTGCAAAGCTTCCATGGTGCCTGTCATGTGACTGGTATCTGTCCGCACAGTTGCTGCAGATATTACTGGTGAGGGAGCCTGCTCTGACATGGCTGCAGCCGCACTGATTTTGTTCATTCGCTCGCGCAGTGCATCTAAGCGCGATGGGGACAGCATTGCATCCGGTCCTGGTGTCCCAGAAGGACTGATGGATGGTTTGTGGGTCTCTGCAGAAGTGTCTGACACAGGGTGAGCATCTGGGCCAGCAGATTGTCCCCTGCTCATGCTACCAGATGCAGTGGGTACATCTGTATCATCAGGCACAGGGCTACTGCTGCTGCGTCCCACACCTGCGCATCGCATCATGTTCTATCTTGAGCCAGCTGTGTTTCAAGGACAGACAGCAGACAAATCAAAGATACCAAATTAGACTCAGAAACTGAATGCTGCAGGTAAAGTAACATGCGGTGCTACTGGGCCTTTCAACTACACGACCGTTGTGTTCAAAGACATTGCTCTTGTGTGCACTAACAAGCAGTAAAGACGAGCACAGCTCATGTTGCACCTGTTGCAACTTACCTGCACTATTGGCCATGCGCCTGTCTACTTTGCTCAGACCTCTCTGAATGTAATGCCGGAACTGACTGCTGGTCCTGGCTAGGTGTGGGTTGATATCTGTCTCTGGGTGGTCCCGCTGGAAGTGCCACAGCTCTACCAGGCCCCTCTCAGTGCTAGCCTTGTCCCCAATCATCTTGAAGATGTTGGCTAGCCTAGCCTTTGTTTCCTGCACAAGTCTGTCTCATTGATGATAAAGCCTATGGCAAGAGCTCTATGCACTACACCGCTAACTGTACTGGTTGGTGCATCAATCTCATGGTACTGTATGCAGGACAAGCAAGAAATGTGGACGTTGCCACCAGATTATGACCTATGCACCAGAGTAATATCGGACACAGCATCTCCACAACAGACAGGACACAGCAACAGCAGCAGCACTGGTGCTTGCCTGAGATCCTGGAGAAGTCAGGCTACCGGCAGGGCTGAGGGGTGGGTATTCCACAACACTGGCTGTCCTTGCAGCCCTGTCTTCCTGAACAGCCTGTGGCAGCTGCCCAGAACCTAGGCTACCTGAGCTGTGCATGTGACCCTGTGCAGAAGAGGCGTCCCTGTCTGCTACCTGCACGCCAGAGGTTGCAGGAGGCAGGGCTGCTTCCTGAGGCGCCCCTGCTGGCATGGGTACTGGCCCTGAAATGACGCCTGCTTTGTGCAGGGTCTGCAGGTTGAGATCCACGTAGATGCGGACGATGGGCGCAGGGTCACAGTTCTGAGGGATGTCGCGCATGTGCTCCTTTATGACCAGCCCCTGCAGGTTCACACGCAACTTCTAGACATACCATGGATGTAGCTTTGGAACGCAGTGTTCATTTGGGATGCCCTGCATTCTGCATGGACTCAAGTGGCTTCTGGCAGAAGATATGCATCTGAGGCGTTACAGATAACTTTGTCTACGAGCTGCTTGTTGACCAGTCTACTGGGGCCTGTAAGGAGCATTACAAAGACTGGAGGAGAGGCTTGTGAATGTTAGAATACCTTGAGCTTGCACAGCTCATGCAGTATAGTCTTCACCATCCTGAGGGGTTTGTCGTCGTCAGCACCCCTGCGCCTGATCTCATCCACTCCCAAGCCCATGAAGTAGTCATGGATGCTCATCAACAGCATGTCCAGATCCAGCTCCTGCATGTCGTAAAAGGCAGACCTTTGGTACCCGCAGAGTGCAATTCCAATCAAGATGGAAGCCAAATTAGCAATGTTTTGCCTATGCTCCTGAGATCATTGCCATTTGCTGCAGCCAGTTTTTGCTGGACCGCATGGAACTAATGTCAAACTGGTCTATGGCTCTCAGACATGAAAGCCACCGGAAGATACTTGGGTTGTGTACAAGGCCTGTGATGACACAGACATGGCTGCAGGTGGCAGCATGCAGCACCACTTAGGCAGTTCTTCTTGTGCACAGAGGAAAGCACAGAGGAAACCACAGAGCAGGACATTGTGCATGGCTTGTGTAGTCATGCATGCACATCACATCAGATCATCAGGTCTACAAGACTTACATCTAGCGTATTCTGCAAAGCCTTCGTGAGCTTGATGAGGCACTTGACCACCAGGTCACTAAACTTGGTCAAAATGTCCTGGCCTTGCTGCTGCAACTGCTCTGGCGGGCAGCGAAGCAAGACTATGAGGGCTAGGAAGGAGTATGTCCTGCAGCAATGCAATATTTCATGCTCACATACACACCACATCCGGCTGCAGTTCCAGTGTCAGTGGCCAACAGTCAGGTTGCTTGATCATCATGTTCAGCAATCTTGAGGTAGATGAACTTCAATGCCCATTTTGTTGCACGCTCCATGGAATCTGTTAAGCTCATGCAGGAGACATGAAGTCACCTGTTGCAGTTGTCCAGTATTTTGAGCATGAGGACATTGAGGGCCTTGAGCAGCTGAGTGCCTTCCAGCAGAGCTGGCACCTTGTCATCCAGCAGCTTCATAAGAAGCACAGCCGCACACTCCCGCAGCTGCACACGTACACACCAGAGTGGACATTGGTGATGCAGGCACGACTTGATCACTATGCCCCATCTTGTACACTTCAAGAGTGGTACACATGGGAAAATGGCTGAATTGGCACCAAACAAAATGATGCTGCATTGCCCTCACTCTCTAGCTTGGGTGCTCAACTGTACATGGTCAGGCGCAGAGGCAGCCACATACCGGGCCAGCAGCAACATTTGCAGCCATGGTCTTGAGCTGGAAGGTCTGCATGAGGGTGTTCAGGGCATACTTGCAACCCCTGGAGGATGAGGGCTGCCCAGAAGCTGCTAGCTCCTGCTCAGCAGTGTCAAACACCTGAACCAGCATCATGTACACGCTCACACACTCTGTCCATGTGCTCAAGGTGGAAATCAGTATGCAGCTTGGCCAGATTGCATCTCACATTCTCATACACGAGTGCTAGAGTCCTGGTGAGAGCTACTTTTGGAAATCTGAAAGGCTGAATGCAAAATTGACACTTTGACATGACTGGGACTTCAGGAGGGAAGCACATCTGCTTTGCTGTTCTGTTGCTGACTCTCTTGAGAGTTGCAGCCAAGTCGTATCTGACCTGATGGACTCTCCTCGTCAGCTCAACCACAAGCTCATTGGCACTGGCTGCCAGATCAGCCAGGGTGGAGGCAGAGGCCCTGCCCCCTGATGCTTCCATCAGCTCAAAGCACAACACCTTCATGCCCTCCACACTCTGCAGTGTTCAGTCGCAACAGCTGTTGGCATGCAGAGGTAGCCCAGCTGCAGCTTCATCACGCCAATGTGCAGAGCAGAATGCTTACTGAAAGACAAAATTTATAGTGGAGGGCAGGAAGCAAACGTGCATCAATGAACTGATGTCAACAGCAGCATTTTGGCATGTGACCATGGCACACTGTTGGCTCCTGACATGAGCTGTGCCACAATGTGGAACAGGGCAGCATTGTGGTGGTGTGGCAGGAACCTGTGCCAAATCTTCATCATGCAGCATAGCCATTCCTCTGCTCCACTGCTCAGCAACCTCATCATCGCTGCGTGGCTCTGCTGGGGCAGGAAAGGGGGTGAGTGGACTGCCCACATGAGGCAACGGTGTAGACGCTGGCATTGGTGTCGGAGCTGAAGACAATGCAGCAGGCCTTTGCGGCTGCATCGGCGTCTGGGCTTGGATGGGAGGGGTTATTTGTGCACTGCACACAGCACGTCTTTCAAGCAGTTTCTGAGTGTGTTAAGTCCCCTGTAGTGGAAGTGCTGACAAGATCCTACAGCCCTTGGGACGACAGGACCAGTGAAAACAGGACTGATACAAGTAATAATCAAATAACTCAGATAAGACACCAAAGCACATGCCCTATACCACCTTTTGCAACATCTGAATTCACGTGTTCAGCAATAAATATGTGTCAATCATGCTTGCTTGAGTAGGGTACAGACTGACAATTGCGATGCAGCAAGCTGGCTCAAAGCAGAATGTTGCTTGTGCAAAGTCCAGAAATCACCTGGCCTGGCTAGCTGCAAAGCCATTCTCTGCAGGTGCCTGCTCCACCAGGACAGAAACTGGAAACTGCATGGACTGCACCCGCCCAGGTACAGGATGCACTGGAAATGACCCTTGACTGCTACGCAGAGATGCTCCATTTGCATCAGCCCTACGAAGACCAGTGACAACCGATCATTCCTAACAACACTTGTCCTGACCCTAACCAGACTCATTTGGAAAACAACAACTGCGCAGCTCTGCAGCCGCAAGAGACAATATGGGTAATATGCTCAGAGCAGCGCATGCCACACTAACGAGGCATCATGTGAAGTTACAGCCACAGCCTGCCTCACACAAAGCCAGGCGTTGCATTGCTTGCACTTGTCTTCTGTGTCGCTCACAGCCACTGCTTGCATAATCATGCAGCCATGCTCATCAGCAATAAGTCCTATCTAGCAGGGCTGCAGGGCTTGCCTAGCAACACGCAACAGTATTAAAGTTAATGTTGTGTGCAACATAATCAGCTGCACCCACCTGGCTTCTACCGGGGGCAAGCTAGGCTCAGCTTCCTCAACATGGGCCGCTTCCAGGCGGTCTGCACGGGCTGCACCTACCTCCACACCATTGCGGGTTGCCTGAACAGGGAACCATCAGCTCTGACCATCTTTGTGCCTTTCCCTCATGCATGTCTGATGTATGCCTGGGCCAAGCACATTGCAGCTCTGCCAAAAGCCACTGTGCAAGGGAAGGATGCAGGCATCACCTGTTTGTCGGTGTATTTGAAGCGCTCTTCAAGCAAGCTCTGCTGCTGATCTGACAGGCGACCAAGCATGCTCCAGATGGCCTGGCCTTCAGACATGTATACTAGTTCCAGTGTGCCCAGAGCAGCTGCTCGTGTGGCCTTGTCACGATCAGAGACAATCTGCATGGCAAAGTCAGAATGCAATAAGCTCACAGAAGCAAAACATGGCGACAAGCAAATAAAGCCTGGCCCTTGTGTCAAGTGCATTCCATGCACAAAACGCTGATGGCGAGAAGCTCCAATTCAGCTCACAGGTGCTTAAGTGCAGGAAGAAATGATGTGAACAGACTTCAGCAATGCAAAGGAGCGATGTCATGCAACAGACCATTCTGCACCTTCATTGCAGTTCAAGTAGTCTGTTTCAGATTGCACTTGCTATGCAATGCTCTGACCTGTGCCAGAGCAGGCAGGGGTTTATGCCTGGCCTTGTCTGCCACATGCACACCCTCATCATGAACAATCTCTCCAATTGCCTCTGCAGCCTCCACCCTTGTCCGGTTGTTCTTGGAGGCAAGGCCTTGCACCAGCAAGTCAACCAGGCGAGGCGTGTTGTACAACCCCCTCACCTGCTTCACCAGCTCCCTGTGCAGCTGACGGATCCGGTCCTGAATCATCAATTGAACTGGTTGGCAAACTGTTCAACCCTATCACCATGCAAGGCATGCTCTGAATATAGAGATGATAATTTCCTTATCGACATGGCAAGAGGAACATCCCAGCGCAAGGCAAGAAGCCGTGGAGGCACTACAAGCAATTTGTGCAGGGGAACATGGGACAAGAGCTTACCTGATTGTGACCAGCCTTCTCAATCAGGCATGGCACAAACACCATAGTCTCATACTCAGACAGCTGATAGCCCTGCAGATAGGCATACTGCAATGAGCGGGGTTGCCAGGCTTCTTTGCTGCATGCACGTACAGGTGCTCTGCACTGAATGGCACACCTGTTGACGTATTATGTCCTACTGGACTGTCACAGATTGAAATGAGGGTGAGCAGCAGTCCTCACTGCTTGCAAACTACATTAGATAGACATGCATGCTGATAACTGCAGGTCATTACTCTACTTGAGCCACAGGTTGGAGGCCTGAGGACTGTGCTGACGGCTTACCATTTCCTGGCACACGTCAAACAGGGCTTTGCACAGGTCCAGAACCTTGAGCAAGCACTGGGTGTTGGCGTCACACAGACGTAGCACTGCCCACCGCAGCAGCAGGTCAAGACAGGACACTGCTGCATCAGCAATGTCAGGCAGCTGCATCAACAACAGGTCTGCCGCCTCAATATGGCGTCTGAAATCAGCACTGAACAGCAGCTTCCTGCAATTCACGAGGCAGATCTGTCAACAAGTACGTTGCCGGCACAATTGTAAACACCATCAATCGACATCTTAGGCTCAGGAAGCACTGTATGGATAGGTAAAGGTATGACCATGCAGTGGTCATCATACGCATGCGACAATATAGAGAAGGCACAACCTTGACAGCGTTGCACTTTAGACATATACATGTGGACCTGAGCAGCAGACCAAACACTTGTTGTGTCACAAGGCAAAGCGAGCTAGGGCGTACTTGAGAGAGTCGGATGTCAAAGGTGCCAGCTCAGCCTCTAGCCCCTCTGCTTCATCATCCCTGATGCCCTCAAACTTTCCGCCTTTCAAATTGTGCCGGGTCTGCAAAATGTTTCTAAACACATTCAGCATATATAAACGAGCAGCATGCCAAAAAGTGTGCAAGCTAACTGATGTGGCACAGCAGGTATGAGCTTCTGATGCAGCAAACACTGAAAACCATTTCCAGGTTTTCAGATTTCACCTTGAAAGCAACTTGTATCATGCGTAGTGTGTTGAGTATGGCATTATATGCTGATATGGATTTTAAAAAGCTTGTTTAGTTTTTACCTTCCTGGCTCTCTCATCCTTCTTGTTGCTGATTTGCAGGCAGACACCCTCACTTGCTGCCACTCCTGTTGCTGCCAGACCAGCAGAGCTGGCACCAGGACGTATGGTTGCACCAGGTCTGGCTTTTGCTGTACCTGGCCTTGAGCTACCCTTGTTTGTTGTTCCTGCCAGTGGTTTGGGGTCTTTGCCTGCGGCACAGACTTTTGGTGGTGCAGAATATAAATCACAACAGATGGACATATACATTGTCAGGTACATGGAGAAATCAAACATTGAACAGGGTTGATATTCAATACAAAGTCATGACAAGAACAGCATTAATGGAGATTTGACACAGCAGGATCGCTGCATTGTTGATAGCAACTGACAGGCTTGGCGCTGAAGAATCCAGCAGGCTCTGTACTGACCAGAGGTAGACCTTGCCATTGCAGATGTTGCACTCATGTTAGCAGCTGGTAACGAGTGGCCAGCCTTCTGCACAGCTTCCAAGGCGGTCTTCCTGCTGCTTGGATCCAAGACGTTTGCAGCTGATGACACTGCCTCTGGCCCATACCCCTGCAGAAGACGTTCACTTTAGCGCGTAAATATGCAATCTTCTCCTTGCTGATCATATTGTTGCTTGACATCGTCTTTCAATGGAGGGTGGGTGCGGGGGAAGATGAGGGCAAATTTCAACAGAAGCAGCACAGGATACAGAAGCTGCAACAATTATCTTGTTGGTCTGTGCCGCTGCGTAGCGTATTTGGATTGCAAATTTGGCGGATTGACTCTGAGCCGAGCCAGCGTACACAGCCTGGCAGTACAATGCATGGCAGGTATTACATGATCCAGAAATGCCTATGTCTCACCTCTAGCATGAGAGTCATGAGGGTGGTGCCAGCTTCCCTGACATCCGAAGCCTTGTCATTCATGCCCAGGGTGGCTGATCTGAGAACAGCTGCCAGACCCTTGCTGGCACGGCCATGGTCCAGAACTGTTGCCAGCCATTTCAGGCCAGTCAGCTTGCCTTCTGAGCTGGCTTTGGGAGCGGCAATGGCATCAGCTACAGATGGAAGCACCTTCTCAACTGGCACAACGGTGACCCATGCATCCAGCATGCCCAGTATTGCAGTGCGCACCTGCAACAGCAGGCTTCTCATCATTTTGCGGGTTGCAATCACGGGCATCACGGGTTGCAAAATCGCCAGTTTGTATGTATTCATATTTGTGTCTACAGCGTGTCTAAAAAATGCATAGAGTGCGCATCTGTGCATCAGTGCGCCATTTTGTGATCAGTTGGTTCTGCAAGACTCACCTGGCTCTTGGTGTCTGACAAGTTGGCGACTGAGACAGACAGCAAGGGCCTGCCCACACTGTCAAACGCAGGTCCCATGGCCTTTGCCAACTCACCCAGCAAGAGTAATGTTTTGGCAGTCAGGTTCCTGTTTGTGTCTGCCATGCGCCCCTGCATCACAGCTGTAGTGTGTCAGAGGGCTGCAACGGACAAATGGGCAATGAACATGGAGTCTAGTGGGCTGCCTGTACTGCTCTTGAAACACCTTGCTTTTGCCAAAAGGTGGGGCAGGTACTACTTGGCTTCAACATGTTTCGATGCAAGCATTAGGCTGAGCAGGCAGCATAGCAGATGTCAACTCTGATGGTTTTACACTTGCTATCTCAACATGCCAGTAAAAATAGCAGCAGCTGAGGGAACAACTGACCTTAAGGGCAGGCATCAGATCCCCTACAGATGGCTGTATCCTGCCACCAGCAGCCTTGATGATTTCTTCCACCTCATCCAGAGCAGCATTCCTTTCTTTCCAGTTAGCACTGCCCATGTTGGCCACCAGCTTGGAAGTGATCTGGCTGCTGATGTCAGTTCTGGGCAGTAAAGCATCTGGGTCAAATGGCGCTGCAGGCTCATCATCTTCATCTGCTGCAGGGCCATTGTAGCCACCAGCAGGCTTGCCAGCCTGGCCAGCCTTGCGCACCTTGCGGCTGGGTATCACCTACAAACCAGCCACTTTTGACCAGAACAACATTTTTTGCACCAGCACAAAGGATGCTTGACGCTACAGCCTGGTCTGCTTAACAGCCAATGTTGCTCAAATTTCAGCTGGATAATCTGTGCTTGCTTTGCCACCAAAGCAGGATGGCAAGTAAGATGGCTCTGTCACAATTGGATTTAACAAGCACACCTGTTCCTGGGGGTTCCTCTTGAATGCATCTTCCAAGGCTGTCATCAAAGCTGGCTTGACATCTGACCTCAGCATGTCTGCCAAGCCAGGCCCAAGCTGTTTGTGAGCCACAGTCAGGAGGCTAATTGCAGCATTTCTGATGGTTGCATTTGTTGAAGCCAGGTCCACTTTCATGTTGTCAATGAGAGCCTTGACATCAAGTGTGCCCAGGCCAAACTCCTCAACTGCTGTCGCCATCCAGTTAATGGACTCACTCAAGACCTGCAGAAGCATGCACGTTTTCAAGCATTTGGATGCAAATACAGGCTTTGCCAGCAAGCCAATATGTCAGCAATGGCGCATGAATGCTCATGAGAAATGCGCAGCAAGACTGTCCAGAAGCATGCTAGCCAAGTAAGCCTTTAGGCTGGTCTCATGGCAACTCCTGTTAAAGACCAAGAGTTGCTGTGTCAATGGCAGATGCATGCATGCTGCAATCCATACCTTGGGGTTCTTTTGTGCAGCAGCTCGCTTATGCAGCTGGGTGAAGATGAACTGAGGTCCTAGGGCTTCTGACATTGCTGTCAGGGCTTCTCCTGCTGGCCCTTTCAGCTTGATGTCAGACATCTTGTCAACCAGACCTGTGATAGCTGTGAAAGCATCCTTCTTGCTGAGCTTGGACGACTCAGTAGCTAAAAGAGCTATCAGTTCAAACACCTTACCCAACACCTGAAAGGCAAAACAGCTGCATGGTACACACACACGGGGTCACTGCTTGTCTAGCCAGGTTCAGATCAATGATCCATCCAGTAAAGCTGCATCAGGAAAGTTGGTCTCTTCCGTAATGTCACTACAATTTGACAGCTTGCTATGCTTTAGCATTTGGTGTATAGATTGCACCCCATGGTATGCTTGGGGCAAGGGAGCCCTAGATGCGCTCCCTGCATGATGTGTCTGTGTTTGTCACCTGAAAGTTCTTCTCACTCCAGCCTGGCACGTAAGACATGCCCTGAATGAGGATGGAATTGGTCCCTTCCAGGTTCTCCTTCCTGTCCTGGACCTGCTGTTGGAGAGCCTCCATGCTGGTCAGACGCTCCTTCCAGTTGCTGCTCTGGAGGCCATGCAGAATTCCTGCACATCGTTCTTGTCAGCAGACAAGGTGTAACAATGACTCCACATTGTTACATGTGCGTCTCTTCTTGGCCGCAAGCTGTGGCACAAGCGTGAGGTAACAAGGCAGAAAATACAATAGGCAAAAAATAGATGGCTGGGCAATGAAGGTAGAAATGTGCTAGACGTCTGAGTGTGAAATGACAGTGGCCAATTGGCAGTGATGGCTGAAGATGAGAATGTACAAAAGCATGTAGCAGGGTGGCAGTGATGTCAATGACAGTTGTACCACACCTTCGCCAAACAAGCCAAGCATCTTTTCTTCTACTTCAGCCTTAGACAAAGTACCGGCTGCCAGGCCAGCATCGTCGTCATCAGCTGGCCCAGACGTGATGCTAGCTGAACTGATGTTACTCTTCACCTTACCACCAGGACCTGCAGCACCCCTCTTAGCAATGGAAGCCTTGGTGGCAGCAGCTGGTGGCTTGCCTGCTGGTGCATTGGTGTTTCTGATGCCAAGAGCTTTGGGACCAGCATCAGCTGTGCCCTGTGCAGCAAAAAACACCTGATCAGCGTGAAGACATGGAGTTTTGCGCAGTTGCCACAGCAGTCCATTCAGCACTGATGCGCAGTTTGCAAGCATGACATTGGTTCAATGGCCACGGGCTGTTGCACATGATGCTCCAGCTGGGTCATCAGGTGATGACAGCCATCAGGGTTTGCTGCACACTATAGTCCATGGAAATCCTCCAACTGCAGACTGTAAGGATGCAGCTTGGATACAGGTTTTGCTCAATCACGCTAACAAGCAGACACAGGATTTATTCTGTAGGCTAGCAATTGGACAGCCGCCTGTGGACGCGGGCAGCAGCTAATGCATGCAGAAGATTGTAATCAAAGGTCATGGCAGTGACGTACCCTAGCACTGGAGGGTCTGCTGGAACCTGGCGAGCTAGCAGGTGATTGGCGCGGGGATGCCATAGCAGAAGCAGGACCCCTGCTTGGCGGGCCCCCTGTGGTGGCTTGCTGCACCATATCCTCAAGCTTCTTCTTCCTGCTGTCATCCAGCTTGTCTGTGACCTTGTTAAGGACTGACACGCTGCCGGCCTTGAGGCCAAATGCCACCAAGACTGCCAAGGCTGCTTCCCTGATGTCTGGTGCTGCTTCACTGGCTGATTTGGCTGCTGCTGGCAACACGCTGGAATGGACCTTGGCAGCGTTTGGCTTGGAAGCAGAGCCAACAAAGCCCTCGATAAGCTTGAGGGTCTCAACCTTGACTTTTGGGTTCTTATGTTCTAAAGCACTCACCAAATCATCCTGAATATCTGCCATGGTGAAGCAGTGCCTGCATGTGCATGGCATGCTTATTCACTACCCAGGGTGCATGCATGCAACATCACTAGAGAGTGCACAACAAAGAGATAGCCATATTTGCAGCATGACAAAGCCGCATGTGCCATGTCTACAGATCTTGTAGTCACAAAAAACATTTCTGATCAAACGGAGTAGATCACGCACTGATTGTGCAGCAGCAACACTTGCTATTGCACAGTAAAGTGTCAAAATGCGCACACCAATGCAGGTACAGAAAAGCCTTCTGGACAGACCAACTCACAGGTGCATGATGGACAATGCCTCAGATACGTTGTTGACACAAATAGTGTTCTTGTCCTTGAACTTGTCCAAGAGGACTGGGACAAAGACACGAGCACTTGAGCTGTACTCCTTGCGCAGGCCCTTGGCAAGCACGCCAGTGCAGGCAACGGCCTCTGAAACAACACCGATGTGACTGTCTTTGCTGATGATCTTCTTTAACTCCCTGTAACAGACAGCTTGGTGATCAGTGCCACAAACAATGTCTTGTTGGCACAACATTCAATGATGTGGTGTGATGTGGAGAGCAAGCCATGCAGTCAAATGGGGACTAAGCCATCATGCAACAAGTGCAAAACTGACCCAACAGTGAACAAGCTTGCTGGTAAGTCTTGTGTGCCTGCATTGCTGTAGGTGCATGGTAAGGGTACCTATTGACATCACCATAATCTCCTGATGCCAGCTTGGGAGCAGAGGCAAGCGTACGCAGCTTTGCTAGTGCGTCTCGTCGTTCTGACCATTTCTTTGCCGCCAACATGTCCCAAAACTCCTTGCCAAGCTCAGAGAGGATGCCTGCTGGCTCTGCAAACTCGTATGCATCCATGCCCTGCCAAGCGTGGAGAGCGTGTAAACATGTGCCTTGTTGCACAAAGACATTACTTTGCACATGAGCAAACTGCACTTTGATGCTTGAGGCAATGCCACAAAGCATCGCAGCTTGTTTGCAACATGTTCTTGAAGCCCAGTACACATCTCACTTTCATTGTATGTGCTGCGTGCAGGATGCTATTATTACCTCCTCTTCTTCAGGAGCAACGGGAATGACTGAGACTCCAGCAGTTGCAACAACTGGCCCTGCTGGTGCCCCTGAAACAGCCTGCTGAGCTTGTTCTTTCCTTGTAAAGCGTTCTGGCCTCTTGCGTACAGTTGGAATGTCTTCCAGCAGTTTCTCGACATCCTTGCGCATGCTGTCTGGCATCTTGTCCAATAAGGTGTCTTGCACAAGCTTGGGCCCAGTCCAGCAACACAGCTCAGCCTAAGCAAACAACACGCAATTCAGCACATGGCCAGCAAGACGTTTCAGCGTGAGCAGAGGAGGTCCAGCAAATGCATGGCAGTTGGGCAGATGCTTACGACAAGGTTCTTGGCTCCATCGCGCACAGGCTCCTGCTTTGCTTCAAAAAGCTTTGGCAGTGCCTTCAGAAGAGGCTGAGGTGACACAACTTTGACACCAAACAGACTGCAAGATAAAGATTAGCTTTGACAGGGTGGCATCAGGGAACTCAAGACAATAAAGTAGTCTGTATCACAACCCACCTGAGGGCAGAAGTCACAACATCCACAGCAGCAACAACAACTTTGGGGACTTTGTCTGTGAATACTTTAATCACAGCCTCCTGCAACATTGACAAGCAAGACATCACACACTTCATGAGAGCACAGAAGCATTTCAGCTTGTACAGCTGGTGTCATTGCCTTACCACAACTGTGTCAGCCTGCTCAAGTTCACAGAAGCTGAGATATACATCCTTTGCTCTCTGAACTGTTCCAGGACGCTGCTTGAGCACTTTAGTGGCAAGAGTTGCAGATACAGGTGCAGCAATCCTGCATATGCATGAAGTTGCTCTCATGGGGTCAACTTTGTGTCGGTGCAGGTAAGAGAACAATGTAATGCTCAGATGTGCACATGAGTTGGCACACCTGGTAGCATGACTCTCATTTGCTTTTTGGAGATACACCTGAAGTGCTTCCAAGCACTTGTCAAGGGCAGCAGCGTTGGTGTCAGCTACACCTTTCACAAATAGAGAGCCTGCAGCCCAGTCTCAGCCTCTCTCATCTTTGCATAATCACAAAGGCTTGAGCACACATCGTGAGGGCTGGAACTTGCCGTATTGGTTAAGCACGGGGTCTGCGTCGCTGAAGACCTTCTGACAAGAGTGCTTTATGTCGTCGTATACTTCGCTCCTGACCTTCCAGTTCTTATGCGCCACACGTTCCGACAACGGCAGCTGTTTTGCATCGGACAACACCTTGGCCTCGTCTTCCGCCATCGGCAGCGGCAACGATCTAGCAGTTCTGACACTATTTGCAAGCTGCCAACTATGCCAGTAAAGTCTTTCGCCTGGCTAGCCTATGTCTACAACCGCCGTACACAATCACGTCAAGTATGCGAGGCTCACACCTGCCCTCCTCATCGCCGAGAAGTTTGTTGTTTTTGTGCCAGCACAAAGCAGGAAAGCTTCTGCCAGATCGCAGAAGGTGTTCAAAATATTTGTGCAGAAGAAGAGCGGGCCAAGAATTGAAGCTTCTCCGGACAAACTAAAGTGTTCGTGCCTTGCTGTTTGTGGATCTGTCTCGATCATGACCTCCGATGATGATTTTGCTGACGAGGAGGACTTCACTGATGCTTTGCTCGGTGAGCAGCCCAAAACAAAATTTTGGCACACATGTCATTAACACACTAGTCACAGAACACTGCTATTCAGGAACCACGACGGAGGCCTCGACCGATAAGGAAGGCGCAACAGCGCAAGCAGACGCTGACATAGATTTGTACTCTGGTGTCGGAGGATCAGCAGGTCTGTCTGGTGTGGCTGAGAGGGCCTCGACAGGGCTTGCACTTACGTCTGCTTGTCATGCCTGCAAGCTGCAAGTGATCTGCTGTCTACTGATTGGCTGTAGACTTACATCGTGTTCAGTGTCTTGTATAGCTCGAGCAATTTTGCTTGCACCTAGCACTAATATCAAAGCAAGAGACGTGTTGGCAATAGCTATAGCAAAGAGGCTGCAATTAGCGCTTCTCCATGTAAACCAAGTGGCAGCAACGTGGTCTTTGCTTGCGCACCATGTATACACAGCTTCTGGCTGCCTCCAATGATTGAGCGTGGTATAAATGAAAGGTTGCCACCGCAACAATACATTTCGTTTGTATAAAGACCTGTAATGCTCAATGTTAGTTCAGTGAACTGCTTGAAACATGCACTTTTCAGATGCATACAATCTCTTGCCCGCATACTTTGAGCGCAACTGCTCAGCGTGTGTACAGACGATAGCGCTGCCAATCAAGATGGTGAGGCAACACAGGAGATGCAGCAGCAGCATTCTGTGCCGCAAGAGCTGACAGCACAGACAAATGGAAGTCAAGCTGCAGCCACACAGGCCCGACCAACATCAGTGGCCCCAAGTGGCCCAGTCACAACAGCTGGAACGGCATTGTATATAGGCAATCTGCAGTGGTGGACAACTGATGCTGACCTAGAGACGTTATGTTCCAAGTATGGCCAGATCTTGACGCTAAAGACCTTTGAAGACAAAACTACTGGCAAGTCAAAGGGATATGTGCTGGTCCACTTTGCAGCTGGAGAGGCAGCTGCTGCTTGCCAAGCAGAGCTGAATGGGTGAGCACAGACTTGCAAGCACTGTGACAACCCTCATCCCCACAACATGATGCTCTGCTCCTGATGTGTTTATAGCCATGTGATTTTGTGGTCTGCAGTCGGGACATACATGGCAAGGCATGCGTAGTCACTGCAGCTCAATCTCAAGGTAGTCGAGCTGCTTCTAGTACCTTAGCACCAATTGCAAGCTCATCTGGCAGAACCACACCTCCTGTCAGGCCAGCATCAAATGCAGGCAGAGCCATTGTACAGCGGCAGCCAGCGGTAAGCCACCGTCTGCACTGTTCATGTACAGTCCAGTCATTGTGTGCATGCTCCTTGAACTCTGCACTAGCATACAGCTGGATACTAACACTGCTTGCAACATAGCTGCGGTAAGTAAGTGCGCATGCATATCAAACACAGTCTCTTCATGTCTAGGTCAACGGACGTGGACATGGGAGAAGTTCTGTGGCCAAGCCTGAAGCTCCACCAGAGCATCAGCCATACCAAGGACCCATGGGGCCATACCCTGCAATGGGTATGGGGCTGGGTATGCACATGGGCATGGGCCCCCCAATGGGCATGGGGCCCATGCACATGCCCGGTATGGGCCCAATGGGCATGGGTCCAATGGGCATGCCTATGCCCCTAATACCAGGTGCTCTTCTCTGCATATGCAGTCAGATTTTGTAGCAAAGATGATGTGCAGCTGTTGCATTGAACAACATCATAGTCACCATAGCCAGCATCGTGCTTACCTGTAAACTGTATTACAGCTGATGCATTACAGCTGCCAGGTGGTCACTGATTCTTGCACTCCACTACTGCTCTGTGTCTTGAGACGTTCATTTTGTTGAAGCAGCTGCTTAGAATAGCTTGCTGATCTTTTCTTTGGAAAGTGATGAATTCCTGAGTCTGTACTCAGCTTTCTGCTGCCAGCATGGATGTTTTCAGGAATGTTCTGCCTGTGTGAGACCCTGAGCCCAGGTGTTGTTTGCCTCTGCAGGCATGTTTCAGCCGCCTCCACCACCACGAGATTCTGGCCGGCGACCAAGAAGTGATTACGATGGCTATGATAACACCTACAAACGAAGTAGATATTGAGGCTGCACAAGACAAAAGTGTTGCTGCCTTGTCTCTGGCCCCCCTCTACCCCACTTCCCTCCTTCCCTGCCCCCTAATTTGACTGTGTGTGTTTGTGTCAAAGGTCATCCAAATCATAACCCTGCTGAGGTTGACGTTCATTCCAAATACATTGTGCTGCTGTCGTCAATGGCAACCTAAGCTGTAACCGGCAGCTTTGCTTGATGTGGCTTGTCTATGATGCCAAGCTGTAGCTCGACATGCTGAGCACACAATTCTGAAGCTATTGAGAGCTGCGTATGGACAGCTTGATCACACAGGAATCCCTCTAAGGTTGGCAAAAGGTTGTTACCAATATTGATTAATGATAATATTGATTAATGATTGCAGATTGTTCCTATGCTCACATGGCAAGCTGCCATTTGAAAGCTATTCGTTCTTTGCATGGATATGACTGTGACTTCTCAGAGTCAGCAATTTTGATTGAAAGGAAAGGATACTTATGTGCCCTGCCGGCGAATCATGAACTTAAATATTGGGCAATGTGTGCCATGCCTTATCAAGTAATCAAGCAGTCACCAATATAGACAAGACTGACAGACAGTTGAACATCTTGCATATGTCACAGGCCTATCTTGCCATGGCTCCAAAATTTAATATGTATACAGGCAGTTCTTTGTTCTGGTGATTTGCAATCACAAAATGGCACATTTGCAGGCCCTATGGTACAGTCATATGAACACCTGACAAAGAGCTCAGTCCGCTATGTTCGGTCTACTTGTGTGACTCAATTGGGAAGCAGATGCGGCATCTGTTGACACCGTGTTCACAGACTTCTCCTCCAGCTCTGCGCTTCTCACGCCGAGCGGCCTATTTGGCAAAGGCACATTGACTTCATTCCAAAGGCAAGTCAGGTCAGGCAACCAATTTGAGGAATTTGAGCACAACATACCTGACGTGCATCTGCTGCTGCACGCTTGCTAGTGCTGTTGCTCACTGAGCGAACCTCCTTGAAAGCTGCTCTTTCAGCAGCTTTTCCCTGCAGGTAAACAACAGCTTTAGGACACCTGGAATGACTCCACTCGTGACCGGCACATGTCTGCTGGGGCTTGGCTGAGAAATCCAGTACAACCATGTTGGAGAAACCACACAGTGTTGAGTCGCTTGTTGCTCACCTCTTGATTCTTTTGTTTGCTGGCCTGCAAAGCGGCTTTGTGTGCCTCCTTGGCTTCACGTTCAGCTTTTTTGGTCTCAGAAAGCTTATCTGCCAGCACACCGATGCACATGAGCAACACCGATTCACATGAGCAACAAGCGAAACTCAGTGGGGATTTTGCTGGAAGGGGAGTGATCAATGAGGGCCGGCCGATGCAGCATTGAAACTCTGCACAAAGCATGAGAAGTGTTGCGTGCCTTTATGCAGGCTGGCCTTGGCATCTAGCATGACTTCACGTAAGCTCTGTATACGCTTGTGCTAGCGTGTCAACAAATGCAATATGAAAGCGTTGCGACTCTGTGTATAGGTGCAAGCTCCGCAAGCTTTGCATGTCGGAAGTTTTGGTTTCGGGAATTTGAGCATTGTTTACTAATTGACCAGGACTATTGACAAGGACTGCTTCCGCAATCTACTGACAGCGGTCCCATTCCCATGCCAGCTATATGCAAGCTCAACGGGGCAAAGCAGGCATCGCCGAGCGTCTGATCAAAGAGCAGAGCTTTCGAGAAGCAGCCAGACAATCCTTTCAGCAGGCTGACCAAACCCAGACGTCGGACCTGCTGCAGAGGTGCAAGGCTCTGAACGCCTGCATCAGACAGGTAAACTTTCGACGCCCTAAAGCATCTGTTGTAGGTATATATGCGTCCCGGACAGCAAGTTTGGTGGCCGCAGGGATTTGTCAGGCAGCCGGCGCAGCAAGAGGATAGTGCAACAGACAGCGATATCTGCAGCAGTCGCAGCAGTGCAGATAGCGAATTGTCGGACAGTGACATCGAAGAGCCTTCCTTTGTGGCAACAGGCACAAAGGCAGATCAGATAGCCAGCCTTACATACCCTGCGCTGTTGCGACGCCCCACCCTTATTCAGCACGCTGCTGCTGCCACGATTCAGCGCAGCTTCAGGCAGCACATTGCAGTCAGGAGCCAGCAGGGTGGTGTGCAGCGCTGCAGACCATTCTTGGAGGCAACAGCAAAGAGCCCGCACTATTGCTTCCATAGTTCAGTGAGCCCCACGAGTGATGAGCAACAACACAAAGCAGCGTCTTGCATACAAAGTTGGTGGCGCCAGCGCATGGCACAAAGACGACATGTGCCTCTCACGCCATCAAGCACATATCCTCAGACAGCAATGACAAGCAGCTCCATGGTGTTTTCAAGGCCTGATAGTGCAACAAGCAGCAGGCTGTCTGGTGAGCTTTGCGTTACACCAATGCAGCATCATACAATGCAATGCACTTGCCTGCCACGCATTATAGCAGCTCTTTGTGTCTTCTTGTTCCAAGGGAGACCTCCTCAAAGGTGTTCTGGCTGGCATGTGCCTGTTACAGAGTGTGTGGTTAATGCAGAACAGTTATCAGAAGGTAGCGCTCATGATGGAGGTTGCAGTACAGAAGTGCTCACCAGCCCTGCAGGCTTAGCAGAGCTGCGCGTCAGCACTGCTGCAAAGCTGCGCCGAATGAAGTCTCCTCTGACACTCTCGTCACAGGCTCCCATCAAAGGCGCAGCCATGCTTGTTGTGCAGCGCACTTCTGACAGGGCTCAGCAAGTGGAGGTGAATGCACCAGGAAAATGTTGCAATGACCTTTTTGCCCCAAAACACTGACAAGTGCCCACTCCTATGGCTCACTATCGTTAAACACTGCAAGTGCATGTGGATAGTCATTGTCAAGGTGACCTGCAGATAATAAGATACAGGTACAGTGCTCAGGAGCCAGCTGTGTTATGATGCATCCTGGTCCATCACACTCCCTTTTGCGTTGCAGCATATGCCAGGAAGGCACATGACATATCTATGATTGCAGGCTATGGAGCAACAGAAATGGCTGGCAGCTCACTTTTGCTCATGAGGCTGGTATCCTTGATGAACGTGGCCTGCTGTCAAACGTGTGGGAGTAAACACAGACAACACAAAACGCCACTGCAGTCCATGTTTGGCTCCGCCTGCTATGTCTGTAGCATGCATAGATCAGCAACCTGCACAGCAGCTGTGCATCCGAGACATTGTATTGAACGTGGTTTGCAGAGCAGGGGATGATATGATAGCACTCAGGTTGGCATTGCAGTGTTGATACACACACAAACTTGATCGCAGAGCTTGTCACTATCAATGCATAAGCCCTTGAAAGCAGCTTTGCCAGGCACAGCAGTAATAGCTACTGCTCAGGTTGTGCATGAAACGTTGTGCATGACATGTACGTGTATACTGCAGAGGCATGTACATTTGTTCCTAATTAATGTGATTGTCAACATATCTGCACGCATAGTAATGTATTTTTGACACCGAAGTTGGTAGCTTGATATGTCCTTTGTGCCCAAAAATCATTGTTAATAGGTGCAGCAACAACTCAGATTGCATGCCTAGCTACCAAAGCAGGAAAAGTCACATATGACTAGCAAATCACACTGATTCCAAAAACTTTTACGTCAGCAGTACATGCTGATTGTCAAACACAACTCGTGAGATCAAGCACAGCCATGCACTCATTTGCTGAACCAAATTGACAGTTATGTAACCACAGGAGGCCACAGTTCAGAATGAGACACAGCAGACATCGATAAGCTTCAACAAGTAGCAAAACAACAAACTCTACAACAAGATCCTAGCTAACAATCACGCAAAATCTTTTTCAAGGGCTCCCGGCTAACTTCACACTCATGACTGATGTTGCTGCATCAGTACTCAAGCAGAGACAATAAAAACTTCAAGCAGCGTCTCAGCTGCCTCAAACCTGTCATGAGTTATGTTTGCATTTCTGATGGACGGTGCTGTTCAAAAACGCCATCATTATATTGTTTGTTCAAGTCATCTGTGACAGCAGCCATGATGAATTCAGCCATCTTCACCATTAAGGCTGCTGGTTTGTCCCTGAAGTGATCATACCTACAGACAAAGAAACAGACAATGAGTTATGCTTGAGTGTCTGTTTTTGAACAAATGGCTTCCTCCAGGGTCCATGTGTACAGTTACTGTCTGTCAGTCAAAGTGGAAGCAATGCCAACTTGACAGCGCAACTGGGTTACAACGTCAGCACAGGGCGTATAGCACCACGCCTTGCCTCACCTTGTCAACATAGCTTCGTAGTACCCCTGGACAGTTCCCCTGCTACGCGCGTGTATCAGCAGATTCTGGAAGCGAGCCGATGGGGAGCCATGCTGAGCAGCATGCCTCATGCCTGGTCCAACAGTCATCCCAGCAACTGTGACAGGTTCAGCAAGCATGTGCACGCCATCCACCAGAACATCATCTAGCTGAAGCGCCACCTTGTTCATCCAACAAGACATCACAGTGACATCTGATTCTTGCAGAGCAGCAACAGGGGGGGCTGACAGAATTGCCATCTGCTGTACAGAAGACAGAGAGCCCAGCAGTGGTGCAGCAAAGGCTCTACTGGTGGACATGCCACTAGGCTGCTGTTGATCATAATGGCTGCCCACCATGGCCAAGCTAGTGGCTGTTGCTAGGCTTGCAAGGCCAGCAAGGGGTGAGGGTGTGTGCCGCTCCAGACCCCTGCCTGTAGCTGGCATGCTGATTGCATGCCTCAAAGATTGAGGCTCCCGCAACCCTGCAGCAGCACAGCAACTTCAGAAACATGTAGCCAAATCACAAGAGGAAGCTACTTAAGTACAAAGTGCATACAGCTCAGCAACAAAAGACATATGCTGTCATGAACAATTCAGCCATCATGCTTTAGTCTGCGTAAGAGCCTTCTGTTGTTGTTGGACGAAGCTAGGTGCATTGAGGTTGCACAGGCCTGAGCAGCGCACAGATAAACAACATGAATGTGCCTCACACTTGACATCCTCAGCACGCAATGCAGGATCATCTGTGTAACTCACTGATCATATGTGCAGTTGGCCAAGGCAGGTGAAGGGAAATGCACCTGTGCATGGTGAAGATGCACCCTGTGTCTGGTGAGATAAATTCAAACAATGTATCCATGCATGGTGCAGGTGGCTACAAACACTGTACCTGTGCGTGGCTTCTTAGGTACTGCAGGCGTGGTTGAGTCATCAAAATTTTGTTGGAGGTGAGTGGAGTGACTTAGACCAGAGAATCCATCCCCAGAGTCCTGCAGGGTCTCATTGCAAGCCAGGGGCTGGCCCCCTGACCATGCACTTCGCCGGCCCCTGCCTGGTGTCACAGGCTGCTGCAGCCCACCACTCACCCTGTATGGAAAAAGTGTGCAATTTAGTGAGACTAGATGAGGTTAGTGGGTGTGGGCCACTGTGGTGCTTGCTGCATGCCTGCCATGGTGAGTGCAGACATGCATGATCACAGAGAGCCCTGTGATTGTAAGGAAGCATATTCCCAGAAGCAGGCTGAACTGGGAGCACAACCCTTGCAGTGGCGAGCCAAGAACAGCAGTGTTTGCACCTTGTCAGAGCAAACAGCTCATGATTGTTGGAACAGTGCAACAGTGCAAAGGATGGCAAAGCTTCAAATCCAAGGGGCAGAAATGCAGGCTGATAAGAGGCTGTATGATGTGTACCTAGGGCTAGCAGCAGCAAGCGAGCTTGCGCGCTTGCGCGTGTTGATCTGTCTCAAGCTGGGGTGCTGGTCTATGGTGGTACTGGTCATGCTGGTGCCGCTGCTCTGATGCAGCAAATGGTAAGGCAGAGGTGATGCCTGAGCTGCTGCTTCCACTGTGCCTGTTCCAGAGCTCTCGCCACAACCCTGAGGATGTTGCAATCAGTAAAGTACTGCATCATTGTCAGGAGCTGGCTAAGGCCAATCGACCAGAACTGCAGAATGCAATATTGGGTCCACAGAACATAGCTTTTCAAGAACAGCCGTCAGCATAGGCTGCAACATTAGGTAACAAAAGGTCACACATGAGGTCAGCATTGTAACCCTGAGGCACAACAAACATGTATCTGGTCACGCATGCTTGATGTATTCATGATGCCATGCTGCAACAACACTCAAGTCATACAAAAGACACTGCCATGCAACAGGCAGCAGTGTGCCAGAGCATGCTCATCAAAACACACCTGCAGAGCTTTGAGGCTTGAAGTGAGCAGAGGAGGCAAGGCATTGGGAAGGTCCTGCTGCAGCACAGGCCGGGCAACAGGTGGCCAGACATGCCCCTCAGCCTGGTCTACCTTGGGCACTTGAGGCTTGGCCTGCCCAAAGTCTATCTTCTCCACTGGCAAGTGCAACTCCTCCACAACACGCTCATTATATCGCACCTACAGTACAAAATGCAATGCTACCAATGTTGTGTATTGATGCTCAGAAGGCTGTACAGTACTTACGATGTCAACTGTGTCTTCATAGTTATGCTGTTATGCTAACAGAATTGCCATGCAAATTGTGCTGTACAAGTATGTGATTTTGAGTCTGCTAGCTTACTCCCGCAGACAGTTGACACAGTCCAGGACAATCAGCACACCTTATGTTTGCCGCTCTCCTTGTTGAAGGAGACAACTGTTCCATGGTAGAACTCGGCTTCATTACACCAGCAGACCCACACAGAGCTGCCAACAATGTCAGGTGCCATTGCATCTGCCTGCCTCTTGAGCCAAGCAAGCAGAGTTGCCTTTGATCCCTCCCCTTCCCCCACCACATGGATGCTTTCCTTCCATTTCTTGCTCAGCTCACGACCTGCTGCCCTCTCAAAATGTGAGCAGCTCATGATGCATCCTCCTTGACTGGCATCGATCAAAGGCAGGTCTGCATACTCATGGCTTGTGCACTGGATGAACAGATCCCTGTCATGGCCACCAAGGAAAAGCCCTTGGAGGCCGTTGCAGTGCACCTCACACATGGTCTCATACCCAAGCTTCAGCACTGGGTGAATATCCTGCTGCTTTGCTGGTGCCTTGTTGTTGCGCTTAGAAGCAGCAGAGTGACTTGATAGTCTTGCTGCAAGCTTCTTTCCTCCAGTACTGTTTGTTGGGCTGACAGCAGCAGTGGTAGCGGGTGGCATGATCACTGGTGACCTGCTCTCTATTGATGGCTGCACCCGTGGCCTCTTGCTCACAGAAGCTGAACCAGGTTGCAGCTCCTCCAGGCTTCCTGTGATGGGCCGTTGCAAATAAGATGATTTGTCGCGAGGACACGTTTTCCCGAATACGAACCACAGGTAATGGTCAGCGACGCATATCTTGCCTGAAGGGAAGCTGTCTCGGGTGGAGCTCAGAAATAAACTAGTGCTTTCGGCAAAAGCGGTGCCGGAACAGCTAAGAAGTAACTGAGCCTGCAGGAATCAAGCACTGCAGTTGGCATAAGCTGTACAGCAAACTGCAGGGTCGGAGTCAGAATGGATTCAAAGCGCATACCGCCTGGGCGTCCTCCAACATCTGTGCCATCACTCACCCACTCAGGTGACCTTGTCGGCGACACCGGCAAACTTGATAATCATGAGCAGCTGGCTCGAACTCCGTTCGTAACAAGTCAACGACACTGTAACACGACGTTGCGCGCTGTGTTTGGCCTTTCTCAACCACCCCCCGGCAAGTGAACGAAGGTGATCAAGGAAGATGTTAAGGGTTACGACGCTTTTCAAGCCTGGAAGTGTTTGCTGACGAGTGCACGATATCCACCTTCAACCTTCCCGGCTGATGATCACTTTTCGTCCCGGTGAATGCAGTTCGGTCTATATCAGCAGCTTTTGCTTGACGCTGGGAGGGGTGTCGGTCAAGTGTTGCGAGCAAGCCCAAGGCGGTCCGACAAGCTGGCGAAGGCTTAAGTGTTCGGCTCAAAAAATGCTGGTAGGGTCAAGCCACGAAGGCTTTATGAGGTACTTCTGGCCTGCGACAAAGTCTGCCACCGGTGACCGAGTCAGCAACAGGGAAAGGGGCAACGCCACATCATCACTACCCCTAGCTAGGGTTTAGACTGCAAGGGCGAGATCAAGGGCGCCCAGGCAGGGCGCTAAGGTGAACTCCTTGCAGTTCAAACTCATCGCTGTGCATGGAGCTCAACTAGTTTCCACTCAGATGGCTCAAAAGGCCTGGTTGTGGTACTACCTGAGCAGGCAGATCAAGCAGAAACAATAGCATCCAGTAATCAACAAAGTACCGGTCCCTCTCTTGTCCAAGGGGCGTTAAGGCTTCTGATCAGTGTTGCAGCTTTGTGTTGTGCTTTACCGTCGTTGCCTTGTCTTCGTTGACCATTTCTCACATACTGAAATGTTGCGGATTCGCAAGCTTGCGCCTTCCTCTGAGATGCCGTAGCTGTTTAGTAGTGTGACTGCAAGTCATTCCAAAATATGGCAGCAGGCCAAAAGGACAGTCCCAGTCTTGGCAGTATTTTACATTGCTCCCTATTGCTTCTCGGCTACAAGGCTTCTGTGTATGAGGCAGACATCAGTGCTAGCATGTTTCAGAAGGCTAATACAAAGGGCTTGGAGTCAGTGTTGCATTTTCTGCTCACAAAATTGAGAGGCGTATCACAATCCAAGAAGGCAAGCCTTGCTTGCAACATGTGCACTGTGCTATCACAGCCTGGTCTGTCAGTCACCGAAGCTATAGGGCCACTTTTGTTATAGGACTTCAAGGGAGTATGGCCTATCAAAGACACGCGGCAGCAAAAAGACTACCGCAAGGTGTGCTCTGGTTAAGTGTGCTTGCAATCACCTGCAGCCTTTGTCAAGACAGAACCTGCAGGTTCACCTGCAAATTCCGTGGCCTGTAGGTGCTACACACACTGTTGTCAGAGTTGGAGCATGAGGAGAAGCTTCCTCGCAGACTTGTTGCAGCCTTGCAGTCCATGTTTACCACAGCAGCTGGTGCCAGGCAAGATTTAAAAGTAACACAGGATATAACAGACTTTGTTGTAGCACTTCCCAGTATGTATGTTTCCTGCAGGGTGACTGAACTGCTGTGCCACCTATCTTGTTATGTGTTGGGCCAGCAAATGCAAGAGCATTACAGTCAGGAAGCACGACACAGCTCCTACGAGCACACCAAAGGTACCCAATGTATATGTTTGCTTACTCTGAAAGGTTGTGGACGTAGACTCCATTGGCCATTAGTAAGTCCCTACCACGCTGTGCGGCAGCATGGATCATAGCATTTCATGTTTTGTCTTGCACCAATGCTGGTGTTGCTGTTGCTTGTTGCTTATCCCCGCAATTTTTCTTCTGCTGTCTTATTGTTTTTGGCTTGAATGACATTAGCTGCACATGCTACTAGATACATCGCTCTTGCTCTGATCCAGACAGTGTCTGATACATCTGAAGTTTGACAGTACAGGAGACATTGGTGCCATTGGAGCTGATGGAGCCAGCCATGATGGTTGCTATGGCGCAGAGCAGGCAGCAGTGCAAACGCTTCATGGCAAATGCCGCAACATACTCTAGCATGCAGGTAGGGAGCAGCTCGTGTGCTGTAGCATGCTCACCAGAGGACTTCAGCACAAGCATGTCCTGAATAAGATCACAGCTCAAGCCATACAAAGCTAAACCTGCAACTAGAGCAATATGCATGTTATGCTGTATTGCATGGTATGTAGCATGCTATTGCATCATGCTGCAGGGGGGTTGGCAATCAGCAGCGGATCATTTGATGGGTCAGTATAAGCATTTGCTGCAGCGGCAGCAGCAGCAACAGAAAGCAAAGGAAAGCCTCATCAAAGATGCCAGCACTAGTTGCACCCTCAATGATGCACAGCAGCAGGAACAACTGCATCAAGCTGAGCACATATGGGGTGGCCTGCAGGTTTGCACATTGCTCTAGACACTGAATGCTTATGGGTTATGGCTTGGACTGGAACATGTCAAGTGTGCAGTTCAGGTCTGTACGCTTGTGTCAGTGTTAGCTACATTGTCTGAGCATGTATCTGTAGCGACAAAAACTGAGCGTATAGACCTACAGGCTATGCGCTTGGACTGCATCTGCCAGTCTTGAAATGCATGTGCGACCGCACAATCTGTCTACTAAGGCTACTAAAGGTCTGGGTAGATGATATGAAGCTGAGCTTGGGCAGGCAGAAGCTGAGTTGCCCCATGCAGCATTACATATCATTGTATGATGGTTGTTTTGCCTTTTTATTGTTCTGCGAAAACTGCTTGACGACGCTTTTGTTTGCTCAGGATCACTTGCAGTCGCTTGTTGACCTGCAAAAGCTAGTGGACAGTGTAATTGATAGCACCACTCACCCCCATGCCATAGACGGTCAGAAGCTCAGTAGGCCTCTCCAGTCTGCTGATGGTGATGCAGACATGCATAAGGGCACTGCCAATCAGCCACCGGCTGCACACTTTGCTTCCAACAGCGTTGACATAGTACAACTGCTGCAGGTGGGTTGTCTTGGAGTTGATTAATCACCTATACCTACTGCAAATGCAAGGGTGTAATCTTGTATCACGTGTTATCACACTTGTTGGCTGGCTGAAGCATTGTAGTCTCTCCTTCTCTCACTGACTGTAGAGCACATGTCATAAGTGGATATGCACCAGGGTCTTGTGCAGGGATAAACATGTGTGCACATCTACAGTCGGAGCAGCTTGATGTTTTTTGCAAGAACTAAAGAGGACCACGTGCTGAAAGAAGCGGGTTGGTGCCAACCAAGCCAAAGTTTTGAATGGGCTTGAGACTTGGACATGGCTGCCTGCAGAGCTAATCAGCATGATCATAAAACTATAATGATGCAATCATGGTCAACCTTGCTCTGCTGCTCATAGGGTCTAACTGAGGCAGTCGCTACATATGGGCCTCATGTTTCTGCATTGGCAGGTACGTCTGCTGTGCTCCTCCCTATATAGGGATGCACTTCCTGTTCATAGGTCAAATCTTTGCACACTGTTTAATGCAGCAAGCATCCCAGCTTGCTGGCAACGCCATGATAGAGTATACGGGCTGCTGTGAGCCTCCCCGTCTCATTGGCGTTGTTGCACTCCTGCACATGATTTGGCAAGCCAAATCAAAATGTTGCAAAGTCAGGCCGCAAGACTGCAGGTCATGGGGAGTCTGGCAGCATGACTCTGCTTGCGTTACCAGCAGAGCAGGGGGGACACCAGTCCCACCTGGCTGCAGCCCTTACCACCAGTGTCCAGCACTTGAACCAGCAGAAGCAGCTCCATGCAGCTTTGCAAGCTGATCTAGGCTCCATAGGCAAGTGCACACTCCTGCCTTGGAAGTGTGTATGGCTGATAAACACGTTTGTTGGAAACCAGAGGGTCAGCTCATGTCAAGTGATCAGCACGACTGTTGTCAGCTCATCACTAAGCCCTGGTCACCATGATGCCATCTTGCAGTGCTTCCGGCCATCGCTGATCAACTGACCACTTTAAGTGCCAATAGGCTGACTTTTGCTTGCAGCTGCCTATCGGCAGGCGCTTGTGCATCAGGTGGCAGCTGCAATGCAACCAACCTCAGCCAATGGAGCTGTTGGGCAGGAGAATGTCACCCCCACAGCAGGCACAAGCAGCAGCAGGCAAGAGGCCAGGCTGCATTTGGTCCCTCCTACACCCTTGAGCACTGCACCCATGCAAGCTGCTGCTGTATCTGTGGCTGCAAAGAGGAACGTGCTGCAGGAGCGCACCTGGTCAGCCCTGACGCCCTCACAAGGTATCACTTGGACACACATGCTATGCAAATCGCCCAGAAAGCTTACACTCAGCTCAATACCCCATTATCAACACAAAGGCAAGACTTTGTTCATTTGCACACGGCTAGCACCGGCTGCAACCTAAGACACATTAGCCCATGCACAAAAGTGCCTTTGCCTGTTCGTGGTGGCAAGATGAAATTTGATCTTATGCTGGCCTCATAAAGGCTTGATCTGCCTGCCCTGACGCAAGCAGCAACAAAGCAAGATGGTGAGTGTCTGCTGGTGGTTGGGTACCAACATCTGAGAACTGCTGCAGGAGGGACAGCCATGAAAGCATCAGTGCACCAAGCAGCCATGGTTCGGGAGCATAAGTGGACCCCAGGGGGGGCTCGCATGCCCCTCAAACTAGCCATGCCCCCTAGCACTGTCAGGCCTACCACCAGAATGGAGCGGCATCATGGCCCTGCCATGATGACAAGTGTTGTCAAGCGAGGCAGAGATTTGCTTGCACCCTCACCTATTTCTGAAGAGGATGAGGGTGCTTGGGGCAATGTAGCTGGGCCCCGCAGACTGTCTTACTCAAGTGAGGGCACATTGACAATGTTGGGCATGCAAATCTGGCAAATGCGTTTACAATGGTTGTGATGCAGCCGTCGTTGGGGCACTGTATACTCTGCATGGACGTGTTGGACCCAGCATCATCTTGGCATGATCACTGTGTTGACAGTTGCACAGAAACACTGTAAGCAGCGCTAATTACATGCCAGTATGCTGAAAATGGCAATCACAGCAATGCTGCAGGCATGCAGCCTCACTTGTGCTCTGATTTGCAGGTCCCAATGATCAGGAAGGCAGGACGCCTGCTCAGCAAACACAGGAAAATGGGCATCAGAAGTCAACACCTGCTGCTGCTACTATCTTCACAATCACGCAGAGCACTGCAAAACCAATTCCTGAGGCGCCATTATCAGTTGTAGCACTGCTGGCTAGAATGCAGAAGCTCAAGTCAACAAAGTAGACTGCAGCTACACAACTTGTCTGAAAAGAGACCTATGCCTCGTGGTGAGGCTGACATGCTGCAGACCAGCCTGGATATGGCTAGTGCTGCATCTAAGCAACCCCACTTGCTGCAGCCTTTTGTTGCAGCTCAGCAACTCGCTGTTTCAGGGCAGCTTCTTGCTTAGCAAACTGTGCTGACATTATGACTTGCAGTCGCTCCTGCAACATGCAATGTGTAAGGTACAGGCAGACATTGAAACACCGAGCAAAACGAAAATCGCCGCACCATTTCCTTCTGCAGTGCTACTTGCACTTTCTGGCTGATCTCATCTGGCATCTGAGCATCAAAGCTGTCCTTGATGCGCTTTTGCCTATCTGCCTCATCTTGCGCTGCTTTTTCTTCAGCCGCCCTTATGGCTGCTTCTGCATCCTGCATGAGTATGGGTGATTGCTTAGATCTGCCAGACAGCAGTCAGTGCAAGCCATTCAATCAAGTAGAGCCTGTGAGGATAGCACTGGGACACATGAAGCAGATGCTGATCGTCAACATTGCAATGCATAGACTTATGGGTGTTAGCTCTGTTAGTATGTCGTCCCTTTGAAGGCATGTCACGCTTGAAATCAGGTGATTTGGTTGTGTTGGTCTGGGAAACAGGCATTATGCATTAGCAGTCTTTCTATATGTTCATGGCATTTTGCTGACCATTGTACTGAGCTGTTACTGTCCGCTCAGCAAGGTGAGTTGTGCAACAAGAAGCTGATGGCAGGTGTGCAGCATACAAAGTCAGCTGTTAGAGCATAGCAGACCTGCTTTTGCTGCTCTTCCACAGAGAGCTGATGCTGCTCCTCTGTAGCAGCCTCCTGGAGTGATGGCAGCTGTGGAGCCAGCTCGACAACATCACCAGGATGATTCGAGGTCACCGTGCAGGAGACTCTGCAATCGTGCAAGTACAGTGGAACTCAAACTGCACTACTGGTTACATTGACAATGAAACAACGTTTCACAGCATATGTGATCAGTCGCTTAGTGACAGACCTGTTGGTGAAAGCATACTGATACAGCTTGTAGTGCATGAAGTATGACCCCAAAAGCCATTGAGTGATAGCTTGTGCTTGAGGCAGTGTAAACAGACCCAGGCTGTAGGGGGGCCTACAGTGGCAACAGCTGGCTTAGCGTGCTTGGACTTTACAGTACAGGTGACAGCACTCTGCTTGAGTGCAGTGGATACCTGTGAACACTGTGCCTTAGCAGCACCTGTTTGAAGCAGTCAAAGCTTCTGTCAATAGTCAAGCGCTTGTGAATAGCCTCACTGTGCACAGCCTTGACAATAGAGAACAAGGCTGACAGCTGTTTGTCTGTGAAGGATAAATCCTGTGCGGGTTCCACATAGCTTAGACGAACTGATCACAGCAGAATGTCCTATATCAATCTTTGCTTACCTGTCCTTGTCGGAGTGTCTGCTTGTACAAGTCCAGTTCAATTGCTTTCTGCAGGTCTGTTTCGTTGTCTGTGTCGGCACCTGGCTTTTGCAAAACAGCAGCGGCCTCGGGTGTCTCAAGGCCGGCCTTCCAGACTGACTGCAGGTCCTTCTCACTCAAGTCTGTCCACACAAACAGCGGAGCCCGTACGCCCTGTCAAGTCACACAAGCTCAAACAACGCTCCAGGTCGGTAAGACAAATCGTCTGTAGACTCACCATTTGCAACTGCTCAAGCCGGACCTGTTCCGTGGCAGCATGCGAAGCCCAGTAGGCTGCGGTGTGCGACTGCGTTCGCACGTTGCTATCGGGTGCAAGCCAAAGAAGAAGATGCCTGCTTGCTCAGGTTGGCTTTAACAGTACCCAGGGCCTCTTCATTGCGTTCCTGATATAGCAGAAGATGAACATTTGTTTGTTGGTCTGTCATCAAGTGTAGGCTCATTGACATGTGTTGGGGTCCATGCCTTTATCACTCTGCATGATCATGCAGGCAAAGTCATTGCGGGGTTTCTGGAGGAGCGATTTCACGGTAGTAGTATCCTAGTGGCAACACACTCTGGTTACACCCCTGGGTTTATCAATACTCAGCTTACAATTTGCGTTCCCATGCTGTCTCTGAACTCTACCACTACAAGTTCTGCAATCACAGTAATGATGTACACTTTAAATACCCTTTCAAGCCACTGGTTATTCTGGGTCATACCCAAGTAAATGACCGAACGATCAGTCTCAACCCCGTGCATAAATTGCAAAGAGGTTTTGCCCCGATAAGCAGCATTGTGCACAGATTACTGCTTGACGCACAGTCTACACTGCTGACTGAGAAAGTGCACATACACCATGCAGAGCCAAGATAAGTTGGTATTAAGTGAGAAAGCAGTAAACAGTTTTGCAGAAAGTCAGACTTGCAAGTAACGCATTGGCATCATGAGCGCTGAGATCATTGGTACTGCAGAACAGAAGGGCTGGACAACAACGGCTGCACAGCCACGTCAATGATGCTGAGAACAAAGCAACTGCAGAAACCACCATCACACGCTGGATACCGTGAAGGACAGGTAAGCCAGATGCTGCCGGCTCAATAGTCAAGGACTGATGTTGACGGGAAGTTATGTATGGCTCACTCCTTGGCAGCAGCATGTTTCTGCAACACATACAGCCGATGTTGGACACGACTGTATTTGACATGTATTGATGATATCATCTGAATTGCAGCGCTGCTCTATTGCAGTCAAACACAGGCAGTGATCACCAAGTCAGCCAGGGTCTCATCTGAAACTTGCAGAAGTATTAAGGATTCACTCCATTACTTACACATTGCATACGCAATGAACATGTGTCTTCTCACCTCCACTTTAGCACAAACACTGTATCTGCTACAAATTGCTTGCCACATGCAAAAGCAGACCACAGCAATGGCAGCAGAAACCGAGCACAAGGAAGCCTGATGAACCTCACCTCCTCTTTGAGAGCATCCATTTCAGCATCAAGCTCCTCAGCAGTTTTGCCACTGCGTGACTCTCTTTGGCGTGGTGCACGTTCGCTGCGGTGGTCATCCCTTCTGTGCCTATCATCCCCGCGGTCTCTGTAGCTGTCCCGTCTAGGTGACCTTTCACGCCTGTAGCTTCTATCATCGTCTCTTCTGCTGCTGCGATAACTGTCATCACGCCTGCTCCTGTGGTCGCCATCATCTCTCCTTGCAGGCCTGTCACCACTTCTGGCTGCGTCTCTGCCAGCATCTCCCTCAATGTCTCTGTCAGCTCGCAGACCTATCTGCCTCCCTGACAAAACAGAATTTGGCCAAGCTTGAGAACTGATGCTGGAGGCTTGCTTGAGCGGTATGCAGGTCTCTGAGAGTCTGTGAATCAACAAGCCAAAGCTCACCCTGCAAGTCTGAGTTATCCAGCTGCTCAATGGCATCCTGAGCATCTTGTCTGCTCGTGAATTCACAAACACCAAATCCCTGTATGTTCAGTGGAAATGTGTTGACAGGGAACCTTCACAAAATTTGTATTTGGATAATCATGGAGAGGAACATACTCACCTTAGATCTGCCGTCAAAGTCTTGCATGATCTTGACATACTCCACTTGGCCTCCTGCCCCTCTCATGTGATCTTTCAGGTCCTGTGAGCAAACACAAGGACTGCTGCTTCCGTTGCGTCACGGTGTACAGCATCTCACAGCAAAACAGCTATGCGCTTGTACCCACCTGCCATGATGTTCCGTAATCTAGATTGTGCACGTATACTCTGCACCCGGGGTGCTGAATCCCGACCCCTTCAACACACGTTCATCTGCTTGCACCGGTGTGCAAAGCTTCAAATCCGCCAACGACCCTCTTGAGTATTGTCCCGTCACAGGTTGCAACTCTGCCACAACCGTCCACCACAGTCACCACGAGCTAACGATCTCCTATACCTTGCTGCCTCGCGAACGTCACGATTTGACCGGTATCCGCCGCCAGACTCGTAGTTCCTTTCCGTTCTGTCATCATGGAATCCTGCCATCCTGCTTGAGAGTCAATGTACCCAATTTGCTGTCCAGCAGAGCAGGTCAACAAAGCCGATAGAATAGCTGCTGCAGGCAGGGCGAAATGCACTCACAGGGCGCTTTTGAGGGCTGTTGTGATGCAGTTTGCCTTAGTGGTATGAGATCCACTCCACTCTGCAAAGTTACAGTGCTCCGAGCAAGCTTGGCAAACTGTCGGGATAATGTGTACATATGTACTACGTATGAAATGCTTAGTGCACAGTAGTTGCAGGCACGTATGCATTTTTTAAGGTATGAGTCTGCAGACACTGTGACAGCTGTGGTGATGCTTTGGAATGTGCAAATGCCTACAAGAGACAGCTCAATCTCTTCAACCGTCTGGGTTTGATGTGACGGATTAGCTGAAGCGGTACAACACTTGTCGTGGCTCCCTGGCTCAAATACTGTTGATTCGCTTGTTGGCATTACCAAGCGTGCTACTAGCTCCTAGCCACATGCTCCTAGGACTAGCATGTAGTTGTCCTGATAGCTCTAGCTAAGTGCTAGTCCTAGGAGCAACAACAACTTGGAGTTTACCTCAAGGGCAAGCTTGGACACAGATCAAGAAACTGTGTGTCACTCAGCTTGGTATCTCACATGGTAACACTACCTAACTGCATCAGACTGGCACACTGGCCCAGAATGCTGTGAAAGTTTCTGACCAAAACTACAGATGTAAGCCATCATCAGTACCTGTGCATTAACAGCTTGAGTGAATACTGCTAAAAGCAAGGTGGGCAGTCTTGATCACGTTTCAGACTGATCATCTGGACTATGCAGACCAAAGAGGCGTGTTTGTTGTACTCTGAAGCAGTTCTGAGTTGAGTGAAGCCCGTGTGTATGTATCTTAAACAGCGTGTGTTGAGGTACGTGCTTGTAAGATGCTTGCTGGGTTTGCCCAGCTCAGCTGTCGAGACACTAACTCGAGGGTACTCGCTAGTCAAGACAAGCACCTGTTGAAGCAACGGGCGGCTCTGCAGCTGCAGCAGACATGCTGCTAGCGGCTGCGTTTGTGTCATCGCTGCAGGCTCGCAGCCTTACCAAGAGAACCTGCTCATAGCGTCCCATACCTCAAATGGTGATGTGAACGTCGATATGTTTACATTACTGAGTTTGATCAACCGGGTTTCCCAATTAGATTCCTTTCCGATAGAGGAAGCTAGGGGCACAGAGACTGACTGGTACAGGAGAGGTGGCTCTGTCGCCTGCAGCGCTCTTGATGCTTGGGGACCCAAGTTGTGCAAGAGGCAGCTGCGGCGATACTCCACCAAGTCCTTTTGGTTTCTGTGCCCGCTGAGGTTGACCAGCCCAGCTCAGCCTTGCAGCCTGATAAGCCCAGCCGCAGCCCAGACAGCCCCTCAATCAATTAACACATGGCTTGCATCTTGCGCCGCGCACCACGAATTTGACCACAACAAAAGCAAGACAATGCATCTGTACACACAACAGCTAATTGGTTTAATAGTATCTATATGGCATATTGATGCAATAAGACATGCCTTGCAACAAGCTGAAGGCTCTGCACTATTGTTACTGCCAAGTCAACATAGGTTGTGCTATGATCAGGCATGATCCCCAAATTGCTGCTCATACACCCTCTCTTGCTAGCACGCATTTATTTAATCCAGGTTGTTGCTGCTGACTGGGCAGCCTGAGATAAAGCTTGTGGCCACAGCTCCAACAGCTTCCCTTGTTGCCCCTTCTTCACACACTCAAGCAGTTGCCTCTTCAACACAGAAGGGTCCTCTTGCCAAGCTGCTGCTAGCGCTGCTCTGGAGTCAATGCCACGCTGGCGAAGAACATACAGCAATTCCCCTAGCTGACTCTGCTGCAGAACGCTCTTCTTCATTGCCATGTGAGGCGGTACAAGCCAGGCAGCCTTCAAATCTGCAGCAAAAAAAACAGTGCAACATGTAAGAGTGTCTCAAACTTGCTTGATATGCTACCCAGCATATAATCAGCAGAAGCGAGATCTGCACAACAAAGTCTGCTAGACAGGATACCATGCAGAATGACGGAATGTCAAAGAAACAAGCAAGGCAAGAACATGGAGACAGGCTGATCAAGCTGCAGGATGGCACCACATCTTTGCAGGTCTGGTCCAGACAACATGCATTGTTCTGTACCTTGGAACACCGGAAGAGCTTTGCCCTCAAGTAGAGCAGTGGCAAACACTGCAGTGCAGACATCACTGTCCTCATGCCTTGTTAAGACCGGCGGCAATGGCCAGGCATGCTTGCCAAATGTGACATGCTGCCAGCACTGCACTGCATCTGAGGCAGGGCTGTAAGCCGGGGCAGGTTCCAGCAGGGGCCCTGACCAGGTGCATAGCGGCTTCGCCACTTCACTTAGAGCACCTGGCTCAATTGCCGTCACCCCTGCAAGCAATTTATAGAATGAGTGTTGTGAAGTGCGATACTACATTTTGATTGCAGAGTCTGCTGATGACACAGTCAGACGGCATGATGTCCTGTGGCACAGCTTGTGCAGAAGTTTGCAGAGCTGCGCATAGGGTTGACTGTGCATGCAGCACTTGATCTATCCTTTGGTAATCTGCAGCATGCCATGTCAACTGACATGCAACTGATTTCAAGGCCATGCACTTTGTCATCACAGGGGGCACAGAACACAGTGAGCTTCAGGCGTCAACTGTGTTGTGCAAACAGAGATGCACACACGCTGGGTAGTGTTGACAGGCAGGGATCCAACCTGCCATGTAAGGCCTCTTGGCTGTACTGATGAGCTGGGTGTACACCACAAACTCTGGGGCTGTGGAGTGCAGACTGGAGCGGGGGTGCAGGTACACAAAGCCTTCTCTGGTACAAGTCTGGTAACGTACAGCTCGCCGCTTGCCACTTGTATGCTCCCCTTCACTCACCTGCTCTTGCGCTCTCACTCTACGAGCCACCTGCACAGGCCAACCTTGTAGGTCACACCATGTTCCACGTTTTGCTTGTTTGCCTTCCATGTTGCAGTCCGCTGTCCTTGTCAGGACAAAAAATACCTAAGAGACAGCTTTGTCCATGAGATGTTCATCTGAGAGAAGCTGTCAGCAAGCCTTAACGACCCTGGAGCAACCAATGGTCACCAAGCTTTGATTTGAGTAATGTCAATTTTGAAAAAAGGGGCCACCAAGCATTGCTTTGTTGCAGTGCATACACAAAATGGATATGCTCTGAAGGTTGAGGCAGGTTGCAAATAGACCAAATTGCTCAGGTGTCTGCCCAAAGGTGATGCCTTACATCCACAAACAGGCTTCTGACATGTAGCAAGCATTCAGCCTACTAAAAGTGGTCTAGATGTTGACATGGCATCTTGAGCTGAATCAAGCCATACTGAGCAGAAGCTGCAGCAGCAGCAGCTGAGGTCTGACCTGGTCAGCCCATCCTGCAGCAAGGGCCTTCCGCAGTTCCTGCACAATGAAGGGGGAAGGGGCAGACAGGCCCTCTGCGTCACCCGCTGAAAAGGCAGCTCTCATTGGCCTGCTGCCTTTCAAGCCTTGTTGTTGATGAGGAGGGTGCTGCAGAACTGCCCTGGCAAGCTGAGCAAACAGGGCTGACATCTCCCTTAGGTTTCTGGCATGCAGATGATGCTGCCTGCAGGAATGCCAAGGACACGCGTCAAGAATAGCTACTGGACCTTGGTTCTAGTGGCAGCCAAAGTGCTTGACAGCATGTGAAACAATACAGGGCTTGCTGCAGTTGGTCTATGCAACAAGACTCGGTACGCAAAGCTTGGTGCGTAGACAGCAACAGCATTGGCTAGACAGTCATGGAGAGTGGAGTTAGCTATGACAATGACTGCTGTGCAGAAAACAAAAGTGATTGCATTGGATGGATTGAGAATTGTCATGGAAGGCATTTTGACAGCACAACAAATTGATAACAGCTGAGTGAGCACAACTGTGACGTCAGACTCATCATTTGCACTGTCGTTTGCTACTCAAAGACCAGCCGTAGCTACAGAGCCCTGTGCTACGTGCTGCAAGACTGTTACAACTAGCAGATCTGTGACCACTTGAGGACCAGGCCAACATACCTGCAGAAGGCTTCTGGAGAGTCAGACTGGTGGTAGGCACAGACAACATTCAGGGCTGTGATGGCATCTCCATGGCTGCTGTGAAACTTCTTCTGATACCCGCGAGCTGACTGTCGCCGCCTCTTTGCCTCTTCCTCGTCCCCCTCGCCCTGCACGGAAGATGACAGACTGCTGATGTGCAGTGGCCTGATGGGCTGATGCAGTCACTCGGTGCACCCCATCTTGAGATCAGGTGAATATCAGGCAATGGGTTTTGATGTATCACTACTCAATTGCTGAGAGCTTCATGTGCTGCTGCAGGGCACGCTGCTGCACAACAAAGTATATGTCACACACATGGTGCATTGTGCCACAGGATGGCTATGCAGCTGCATAGGCAGCACTCAACAACAGCACCATCACTGTGAGCAGAGCAATGGTCAAGTTTTACGCATCGGGCATGATCAGTTGTCTGCTGGAGCAGCTTTAACACATACATTCAGCCAAACTGAAGCCGGGGCTTGTACTTGAGCATGTAAGCATGTACGCAGGGTCCTGAACCAGACAAGGAACAAAAGGAGACCAACCATGAAATTGTCCACGTGCATGAATGGGGACTCTATACTCAAAGCTGCGGCCAGGGCCACTGCATACGCCATGACTGGCTTGCCCTTCTTAGGGGCCTTACCATCAAGGGCTGCCTGTGAAGCAGCACATCCCACTGTTGTCATGCATATGCCCAGCTGGAGACAGGTGGCAGTTTCTGCTGCAGTAGCCAGTGCACAGTACCATGCAGCTGAGTGCCTTTGCATGCAAACAATGTTGTGCTGCTGGCACCAAGCGCAGTCATGTGCAGCATGCCACTGCAGCACTCGATGACTGACTGACCGGGCTGCACATCAGTGCTCAGAGATTGCTGCTGCTGAGGACAACAGCGATGCTGAGAGCAGCATGGTAAGCATAGCATTGCTGGCAATACTCATGTTCCATTTTGGCAAAAGAGAAGTCGTGGCTTGCCTGCAAGAGCATCCTGGCATGTCTTGGTGTAATGGGATAGCGTGACATTGCCCTGCCAAGGGATGTCAGCCCAAGGGGGGTGGTGGGGTGGCTGGGGGGCTGCAGAGCTGAGAGGGCTACAAGGCAGTTCTGAGCAGCTGTGAGAGCGCCAGCCTCAGGGGGGGTGGGGAATGGGAAGTGTGGTACCTGCAATTTCATCAACAAAAATGCTTATCCAAGATGCAAACTGTCACTACGGGGCACAACGCTTGCAGAACCACACATGTATCCACATGGAAATGTAGTATAGAAGCAGCTCAGTAAGGCAGAACATTGGCTCCAGGGTAAGTTCATGCACAGGATGCATGAGACTGCATGACAAGTCCTGGGCAACATATTTTAGCAGCAAAGACTATGGAGTGGCGCTGGTAAACCGACCTTGTCTACATGCATGGCCTTCATGAGCAGCACCAAGCCCTCCAGAGATGTGTTCAGGATCTCAGGCGGAGTATGTGCTGGAAAGGTGTCATTGAAATGTGCAGATGAGTACAACCTGCACATACCAAGCATGGACACATGTCAAGAACTGCCGTCATTGAGCCACATGAATTTGAGTCTGTACATATGCATTGACATGAACCACGCTTACAGGTTAAGGTGAATGCTTGTCAGGTCTTGACTGTCAAGCATACACTTCCATTTGGTGAACACTGTGTGTTCATCATCCATGTGCCAAAAATGCCATTAGCTGACCACAAGCTGCTACTCATGACTTCAATATTTGTTTGAAGTTCTACACAAGATGTTTCGGGCATGCACAAAATACGCATGAGGCAGTGTGATTGTATGGCTTTGCAGCAAGATGCCGTCAGGCCCGGAGGTGCCTCGGCAGAAACCCAGAGTCTGCTGGCCACAAGCAGCACAGGTCACGGAAAGCAAAATTCCCCAGATGACAAGCATGCCACTCAGGCTGCACTCAGCATGACATTCACTGCACTCAGCATGACACTCAGACAAGCATGACCACAGCAATCACCATGCCTGTGACACACACAGTTCAAGTCTCTCTGCAACATCAAATAATGCCTTGGAGGGTGATGGACCTGTAGCAGTGGCCAGGGCCGGTTCGGCCAGAGCGGCCTGCCCGCTGCTGAGCCGAGGCCTTGCTGATCCAGCGCACATCGTACTGGGCCATGCTGCCTCCCTCCTGTAAGATCTTCTGCTTGGACCGGCCGCCATCCACCACATACCGCATGCCTGTACCCCAAATGCCATATAACAATGCAGAGGTAGGAGCTCAGGATGACAGCAGCCCATTCTCATTTCAATAACACAATGGCGCAGTCCATTCCTGTTTTCACAGTACAACAGCAGTCCGTTCCCGTTTTCATAGTACAACGGCAGCAGTTCAATTGTGCAGTACAATGGCAGCAGCCGATTGCCGCAATGCAGAGGCAGCAGACTATTTTCATGTTGTGGTGGCAGCTCAGCAAATGTAACCGATGCTGTATGCCTAGAGTCTGAAGCAACTGCACAGTCAAAGTGCATGGTGCAGACAGGCTGCTGAGCAGGCAGGGGTTATCTAAGCCAGTGCTGAGACAGGCCAATGCGGATGGCATGTAATGCATGAAAACAGACCCTGGGCAGAGACTGCTGGCTACAAAGGCACAGTTTAGTCAATGGATGCAATGCTGGTAATGATGATAACGCACCCACCAACCCTTTTCCTCCAAAGAGTAGGCCAATTTCGGAGCATGCCCTGCCGCTAATAATGGTAGAGGTGGTGATAGCAGCAGTGACGATGATCTTGGTGATCATTGCTACTGTCAAACACAAGGAGTATGAAGTCAATACTGACCTGGAATGGTGAGGGAGGTTTCTGCCACGTTGGTGGCAACCACAATGAGGCGGCTGCCAGCTGGTGGTGCCTCAAACACCCTGGCTTGTGCAGACCTGGGCAGATTGGCATACAAGGGCAGCACGTGGACCAGCCCTGTGCCCTGCTCCTGCCCCTTGCCTTGTGCTGGTGACACACCCTGTCAGCAGAAGATACCCTCGGTCAGTCAATCAGCCAGTCAGATGCTTTGGTCTGTGCCCATCTGGGCAAGTTGCCATACAGGAAAATTGGCATACGGAAGCAGCACATGGGCCAACCATGTGTCTTGCTTTTGCTGCTTGCCTTGTGCTGCTGTGACATCCCAACAACAGACAATGAATGTCAATGAGGAGCACTGAAATTCAGAGGTGGGAAGATTGGCGTCCCAGTGCAGATGGTCAAATGTTGAAGTTCACTGAAGCCCCGGGTTCAATCGTGAGCTGTTGCCTGCTGATCTGCCATGCCTAACTAAGTATACAAGGCATAATTTGAAGACATCTAGGCAACTTGTAAGGCCTGTCAAACCTTGGCTATGCAAAGAGTAAAGTATATGCAGCTGAGTGTGGTTGCCATACATATGCAACTTCAGTTGCAGTTGACATATTGCACAAGCAGGCAGAGACAGAATCCTCACCAGCTGTGTTGTAAAATTCTGTTCTGCCTGAGCCAGTTCTTCTGGCGTGAAGCCCTCGCCTCCAACCACTGGTGTGTCCTCTTCTTCAGAGTCCATACCCTCCTCGCTTACCACCTGCGGCCATGTGCTGGAGCTTGCAAGATAGCAAAGTGCACTTGCATACCCAGATGCAGAATGGCACGTCACTGAAAGGCGTAATTGCAGACATAGGAAGGGCAAAAGTGCATAGGACAGTAACACATGATGACATTCTGCACCCAAATAAAGCATACAAGCACTTTCAAGTGACTACAAGCCACCAAGTAGTAGCCTACAGGCATGCCGACAAGATGCAATGACATTCGCGGCTTGCCAGTAGTAGCAGCAGTGTGTGCCGTCTGACCTATTGAGGACCACACATTCAGCAGGTCAATCTGGGTAAATGATGCTGCAAGACATATATGAACTGCTGCATCCCCAGACCAGAACAAAGCACAATCACCAAAATTTGAAGACTCCCGCATACCTCTGCTTCATCATCATCAGAGGGCACATCATCAGGGCCTTCTCCAGCAGCCTCTACTGCATCCCCTCCATACAAATCATCCAGCCCATCCTGCTGTTCAAGATCATCCTCATGATCAGCGCTGCCTGGCTGCTCCAGACCGCCTGACTTTACACTATGATGCTGTTCACTCTTGGCCTGTGCTTCACTGTCAACCTGACCCTCAGACCCCTCCGCAACCCCTGCCTTCACCCCACCCCTGTCTGTGTGTTGCTGCCAGTGCTGGCTACCAACCTGGCCTGATTGTTGGCAGTCTGTTGCCCTTGATTGACAGCATGGGTTGCATCTTTACCCGGCAAATCATGATTGAGGACTGTCTTGGTTGTTGCTGAGTGAGCTGGAGCCTTGGGAGCGACTGCTGCCATGTCCTTTGTCTGTTTGCTGTATGGCCTGGCAGGGCGAACAGGCTTGGGAGCAAAGGCCTGGCGCAGGCGCTTACACAAGTGCTCCACTTCCCTCTGGCCCGTGAGGAACACCAGGATACCCCCCGGAGGCAGCTGTCTATGAATCTTGCACACCTGTAAAGGTAAAACTCCCAGATGAGACATTTTCTTGCTGGTGTATATGCAAGGCAGGCTGTAGCCTCAAGCAGGTAACATGCATTTCATGCTGCTGCTCTTGCAGGCTTGTGCAAGAGGGACGCATGCTCTATCATGAGTAGCATGATCCTAGTCGAAGAGGTAGCCAGCAAGGTGATGAGGATTGCCTACCATATGCAGACAAAAAGCTGATCAATCAGTTAATCAATCAATGAATATATATTTAATATCCTGAGGGGCAGCTGGGACCCAACAGACAAGAAGTTCAGTTCAGAGAATTCACAGACAAGATTTGCTTCCTACATGCAAAGCGTTTCCTGAGGAAACCACCACATGCATTTAGCAAAACAGCTGATCAAACGCATGAGCATTGTCACATCACTGCCTGAATGCAACCTCAAACAGCAACAGTCACTGTGAGACACTTCAGCCAGCCACATAATTGCTGTACAAGGAGCAATCATGCACTTGCTCACCTTCTGGTAAGCAGCACCTACAAAGTCATCCAACTCTGTACGTCTGTTGAAATGAACGGTGACCGGAAACTGACGAGCAGGCACATGCACAACAGGAGGTGCAGTCGGGAAGAGGCGTCTATTGGCTGTGAAGTCATCAATGCGTAGTGTGGCACTCATGATGAGCAGCTTCAGGGGCTGTACTGTTGATGCTGGATCTTGAGACATGCTGCGCCTCAAAGGAACCACACGCGATAGCAGACCTGCACACACAGGGTGGCTTGCCATGTGTCAGTTTATGGCACAATGTGCTATGGCAGAATGGATTTGGAGACAACTTTTGCAGATTAAAATAAGGGATGCTGCATGCAGAAGTGCATGATCACGGGGTTCTGCCACAGTAGTGCAATGTTTCCAGGCATGTTTGATAAGCCGTGCTTGTAGAGTGCAGAGGACAGACAATGTTGTGTATTCTGTTTGCTCTGCTCAAGCCAGTCTGCCTGACGCTGCAGGCTGCATGTGGATCATACACAACAACTCTCGTCCTGATACTGTAACGCACAATCAACCTTGGGTGCGAACCATCTGAGTGAGTCAGGGATGTTGTGCTACAGCATGCTGCCCTCTGACATGTCTTGCAGTGCAGAATCAGCAGCTGAGTGACAAACACAGATAGGGAATTTCACAAGCTGCACAGTCATCCTGTCTCTCATGCCTGAATGCTGTACTGTGACTTCTGCTGCAGATGCAACAAAGCAGAAGTGCATACCAAGCAGCAGATCTGTGTTCAGGCTGCGCTCATGGGCCTCATCAATGATGACGCTGCTGTACTTGGTCAGCAGGAAGTCCTCTTGCAGCTCTCGCAGCAGGATACCATCTGTCATGAACTTGAGGGCGGTTTCCTTGCTGACCTTGCGATCATACCTTACCTGCAGCAAAGCACATGTGCTGAAACCACAAAGTCTGATCAGTTGAAACAAGTCCAGATATGCCCCTGAGAAACCAGGTCATGGATTATCAATTGCAGAAGTAACAAGATTATTTCAAAGTATTTGAGATGGATGCACAACAGAACAATGCTGCCATCATTGTTGACAACGCATAGGCCGGCAGACAGGAACTTGCAGAACCATGAGAGCATCCTAGAAGGGGCAAAGCACATAGAGTGCAGGAGAAATATAACATCAAAGCGGGCAGTACGACACAGATAGGGCATTTTGACTCCTGGGGCAGAGCAGCTCCTGGGAAACTTGTGACTAATTGCTGCACACATGATGCAGGTGTGATGCATACGGCTGACCTGGTAGCCAACAACAGATCCCAGGCGGGTGTCCAGCTCATCAGCCACTCTGGTAGCAGTGCTGACAGCAGCCACCCTTCTGGGCTGTGTCACCCCTATCATGCCTGCCCTCTCAGGGAAATCAGCCCACCCATACCCTGCCTCGTACAGGAACTGTGGTACCTACAATGGCACACAGACAACAAGCCGTCAGCACGGAAGTCTATGTCAGTCCTGAGCTGCCTTTCTTGTTCCAGGTCTTGCGCCATGTGTGCCTGGCTGCTGCCTGGCTGCTGTATGTGTCAAGTCCAGTATGTAGGCAAATGCACCAGAAAAGAGACATCAAACTTGAAACCGACTGTCACATCACAAAATCCATTTCTCCAGACATTGCTTCACATTACACTACTGCATGCAGTTGCACACATAGTATGGCTTTTGTCCTGCCTCAAGCGTCAGTGATGACATTTGGGCAAGGTTCTTGTTGGCACACCAACCTGTGTTGTTTTGCCACATCCTGTCTCTCCACACAGAACCACCACATCATTCTGCAGCACAGCCTCCATGACTTCTTGCTCCATGCCGGTGATGGGTAGGCCGCCACGCACAGCCTCAATGTCTGCACGACGCTGTACATGCACCACCCTTGCAGGCCCTGTTGCCATAGGCAGCAAATCTGCCTGCTTGGGCTTTTCTTCATCAGCAACTGCACCATGTGCAAATATTGTTAGATCATTGGGGCGCCTGCAGACCTGCTGCTGCATTGCTGACCACATTCTGTTGTAGCAACACGACCAGGAGATTGACAAGGAGACCAGGACAAAGGGTGACGTTGTGTGATCACAACTGCTAGCACGTATTTGCGCTGTATTCACTGCAAGCAAGCGGTGAAGAATAATGCTAGGGCTTGAGATGCAAGTGCGCTGCATCCGCTGAACACTATGTCCTGTGCCTGTGTGATTGTGCCTTGCGTGCTATATAGATTGCTGCTGCTTGGCATGATGCAGACAGAATGTGTTACCTGTCAGCCCAAGCTGTTGCTTGGTGGCCACAGCAACAGAGCGTGCCTCATGCAACTGCAGTACTGCAGGCTTGCTGTCCACGACTTCAGGTTGCTCTACCTTCTGCCGTTTGGCCTGATGAGCAGCTGCATGACCATGCTTGCTGGAACCCACTGTAACAGCTGTAAGTGATGTGAGCAATGGAAGCTGAGTTTGGTTCTCACAAGAAGGCTTACTGGTTGCTGGTAGGGTCCGCTGCAAAGCAAAGTCAAATTTTCAGCCTGCCTCCTGCTGTAGTATAGTGACCAAAGCTATGAGCTTGATGTCAACATCATCAGCCGTAGAGCATGCTGCTATATGTCTGACAGACATGCCTGCCACTGTAGGCAAATGTACAGAAATATGCAGTAAGAACAGGGAGTAAGCATGACTGGGACTTGCTCTGCATGGTCAATGATGCTGAATTTATGTCAACAAAGCCTTTCATATGCAATGCTAGGCTCTTATTGCATGTGCTTGACACCTGTGCTGCACTCATGGGGTCTAACTCTGCAGTCTCAACGTGACGCTCCCTCTCTAGCTGTGAGCCTTCGGGCAGAGCTATGCCTGCCCGCTGATGATGCAGGGCACGTCGTAGCTGCTGACGCTTTGTCTCAGACTGGCCAAGCATGTGTGCTGGCATGATGAGGGCATGCTGAGAGTCTGACAGCGCATGCTGCTGCAACGTAGCGTACACCTGCATGGGCAATCGAGTCGCTGAGGCAAGTTTCTGCCAGTATTCGCCCAGAAGAGGGTCATGCAGTCTTGGACTGCTATGCACAAAGTTCCAAGCGTAATCATTTGTCCTTTTTTGAATGAAACACACCTGGGCACGCTGTTGACGCTTCTGGACTTCTTCTTGCACCTTTTTCTGCTTGCGCAGCTGAGACTTCGACAGTTTAGGTGCCTTGATTGCTGGGACATCGCTGTCTTCCTCGACATTGTCGGCAGGCGCAAGAATCAGCGCATTACTGTCTTCAGCAGCCCTGCGTGGTTTGACGGTGCTGTCAGTCGCCACACATGCATGCACCAACAGCAGGACATAGGCCAATTACGCAGTACCGCTGTGAGGCAGGCAGTGTGTCTTCGAATTGGTCATCTGCTCGGTCGAACTGCTTGCGTTTGAGGGACGCGTTGGCCCTCTGCTTCCGCTGGCGTTTGCTATGCAGCTTTTGACCCATTGTGACGCTTGTAGCTGGACACTCACAACTGCCTGCACATCGGCGCAGCTTTGCGCTGGCGACCAGATGGACAGGTGAACACTAGCAACAGAGCGTGCTCGCCTGTGATCGAGCTCGCACGCACACACTCAACGACTATTCATCTCCTGTTACAAAGCTGTACCACGCACCAAAATTGCTTACAAGAGCTGACAAGCGAGCTCTTGCAGCGATCTGACCTGGGTGCTTCGTGTCGAACACACACGCAGTGCAGCACGTTTCACACCCAGACTGTTTGCCGTGAACTGGTGCATGCACATATAAACCAGCATGCCCCTGCATGGCGCGGCTGCTAATCTCTGTCATAGCAAGCTTGCCAGCCCATCGCAGTGTCGAGTGACTGTACCGATCGTGTTGCATCCTGCATCGTTCAGAGACTCACGACAAGACGCGCCAGTGGGAGTGTGCTTGGCTACAAGCGGGGCTGGCAACTCTCGCAAGCTCAGCCAGGCAGCCCGGGATTACGCTGCAGGTAGCTTCCTTGCGCTGCGTTGTTGGAGACTTGCTTTGTACAGAGCTAAATAGCTGTGACACTTTTGAAGGGGTGAGAAAAGGCATCGATGAAGATGATCTGGTAGCTCTACAGCTTGGCAAAGCGAGAGCTCAGGAATTAAGCATTGTGCAACAAAAGTACAAAGACAAGCTGAAACAGAGACTGATTGAGGTAGCTTGATGCTTTCATTGCTGCTACTTCCAACATCACTGGATGGCTTTCTGTCACTATATACTTTGGCCAGCATGCTGTATATGACGTCTTGTCAGATTGCTTAGCTCGTGTCAGCTGCAGAATCACATTCATGCTGTGTGTTGTGTTGCAGGAAGCTGAACTTCAGCGGCGGGAACAGGCAGCCAAAAGCAAGCAGTTCTCACTTGGAAAGCTAGCATACGGCAAAGGCCTATATCCTGAATCAGCACGATTGTTTGAGGTGGCCCTGGATAAGGAAGGCCCATTCAGCAAGCTTGGTGGTGAAATTCAGCTCTGGCAAGCACTTGCATATCAGGTACAGGTGTACAAAAATGCTACCAACCAAGCTCTGAACAGAGCAGTACTGGCTGTGCACGCTTGACCTGGCCATATTAGGTTCCATGACATGGTTTGTCTCCAAGAAGTAAAGTCTAGTTTGGCTTTTCCCCTTGCAGGCATGTGGACGAGAGCGGGACTGCATTGAAGTGTATAAAACCGTAGAGCAGACGCATCCTGTCACTGCCATAAAGAAGCAAGCTGCAGAGCTCCGTTTTATCATGGAAGCACCAAAGCTGCAGCTAAGGCCTGAGGAGAGGATAAGCCTGCCCCTGCTAGATAACTTGGACAGATACAAGTACGACAGTGCATTCCATGCCTATGTACAAGTGACAACACTGTGAGCCATATTTGAATCATGTGATCACTCTTTTCTGTACTCATTGCTTGAGGAACATCATCAGAACAATATCAGCAATGAGTTGAAATACAGCCTTAGCAGTACTGTGCACAGGATCTCCTCACAAAGTCATTTTGGATGTCAAGTCAAATGCATTCACACCTTATTGACTACCAAGCACTTGCTCAACTCATGTTGCAGATCTGACAAATCCGGTGTGCGGCCAAGGCTCCCTCCCATGAAGCAGAAGAGGGAGTACAAGAAGACGTGGGAAGATGAGTTTCTTGAGAACTACAAGCCTCCTGCTCTGCTGAGCAACAAGTATGTGTGGGTTGCAAGCATTGTTGTCGGAGCTGGGCTTGCTGTGTACTCAGCAACGGTCAGGTGACAAGACATGCCTCACACTGAAACATGATGGTGTCTGGCGGCACTTGCAGCACACAAATGTGGTTGCGGTAAACCCTAGTTACTGATTGTTGCTTCAAGCTGCACTGTTCCTTGGACAAAAATACGGATGTGCTGATTCTCTGTACATTGTACTATCATGACAATTTTGACGTTTGTTTGTGTGGTCGAATTGATCTTTTGGATTGTGGCTGTCATCTTTGATAGGTTGCCTGATTTTGTTCTCTGAGGATTTGAGCTTTGAGGGTCCTGAGCAATGCACCATTTGGACGCATGCCCTGCTCAGGTCTGCCGATACAACAACACTGTATGAATTCTTTTCGACATTGAGTTATTGATGTAACATGGAGTTTGTTATACACATGTGGAGTGCCTAAACCTGCTAAACATGTCTGCATCTGGTATGTCTCACGAAACTCATTAATGAGGATTTAAGACATAGCATGACGTGCCAGTGTTTAGGTTAGCATGTTTTGCCAATATTTTGTAGCAGCAGTGCATCTGGCACCCACAGTATTGCTGGTGGGCGACATGGATGACATACCATAATTGTGACCATTACATATGCTCATGACAACAGGCAATCAGACGCAATCGTATTTTGGTGGTATTACAGCTGATGGTGCTATTGCCCTTGGCTTATTAAGCTGCGCCCAATTTGGATGTGTGTTGTTTCAAAAGCAGGAATTGCTAAAACAGCGTCTACCGGTAAGCTGAGTCTTGTGAGCTTCAACCACGTTTATTTGGGGTGACTTTGTAGTAAACAAGTGCATACAATCCAGTCAACACCACCACTGACGCTGTGCAGACTGACCTAAAGGCGACTTGACAATCATATGAGGCCATGCTGCAACACCACAGTGATGCAAACATGTCACGAACCACCACTGGTGAGCATCTGTAACATGCTGGACACCATTTCCTGCATTCCACCAGAGGACTGTGCACCCAGGTACACCTGCTTGATGCGCTGAAGCAGACCAGACAGCTGGGGTTCCCGCGCTAGGCTAACTGAGTATGTTGTCTGCAACATCTCTGCCAGCTTGAGAGAGCGGTGCTCTAGTGCCTGCCATACCAATTTCTAATTAAGACTAAACAGCTTACTGGCAACTTGTGCTGAGACAGAAAGTGATGCTCTACATTTAAACCTGTCAGCTTGGCGTGCCTGCAACCTCATTGTCACTACTGCAGTCACTATGGCAGACGATGGCCAATGCCAGAAGTCTGTCAGTCATGCAGATGTCAAGACTGCTTTTGACAATCAGCCTCCTTCATCAGAAGCTCACCTTGATCAAAAAGTTAATGAAGTGCATGAGAGGTGTGTCAGGCAACCCGCGTCTCATCATGGACTCATAAGACTGTAAGAGCTCATGAGCATCCTCAAGCTTCTCATCAAGCCCATTGCCCTTGCCCACTGCCAACAGCTGCAGCACTGCTCTGACAACAAACAGGTCCTCTTCCTCAGGGTTTCCTTCACCCACAGACTGCGCCAGTGCTGCAAATGAGCAGCATCTCAAGCTGAAGCAATACAAGTAGGTTGTGATTTTGCTATGCAAGAGAGCTGCAGTCATTCAGACAATATACAAGCTGTGGCTGTGTGCTAATGGTGTGTTTGCCTATTTCTTCTATCACCTGGGTCCAAGCATGCTTAGTAATCAGATTGGCTGTACATGAGGCAGGGTGTGTCTATCAAGTGCAAAGATCCCTTCTATTGTGAAAAGCCACAAAGTGCATGTCTGCTGCTGAAACCCACAGTTGCACAGGCGTACCAGCAGCAAACCCCGTCATGTCTTTCCCTCTTATGTAATGCTGGCTGACTTGGCCAAGCCCTCTCCAGCCATGGCACTCCCACATATAAGCTGCCAGTTTATCATGCAGTTTCTGGACTGTTGTTGTGGCATTGTTATGCCTGCAAATGACAGTCGTACCTTCATGTCAGCAGGTGTGCAGAGTGAACAGTTTGCCCAGGCCTATATGTCCAATATATCATGCCTGAAGTCTGCAATTAGGCTTGCGTTCAACGCATGCGCCTGTGTCAAGCCTGACCGGCAGCAGAGTGGAGAAAGCTGAGAGGGATTGCGATCGCACCTGACAGCACGGTGAGCTGACAAACCAAAACTTACTGAGCTAGGGAAGCTGTACACACAAGATCCTGGCATGGTGTCACTACAAAATGAGGAAACCCAGTCTTGGACAAACATGTGCAGTCACTGCTTTGTATTATCGACTACAAGTACCTCTTAGCCCATTTGATGGCCGCAAGGGTAACTTTGGTGCACTGCTCAACAGCTTCATTACTGCCGTCTGTGTCTGTCTGGGGTCTGGGGAATGCATCTATGATGTACAGTACCCGCTGCATGTTGTCTCTGCTACAGCTGGCATTGTCCCTTACATATGCCTGCAAACAGCAGCCACATGAGTTGTGCGCCGATGTAGCTTGTAAGAACCCAGAGTATCCACCGCCAATGTTCTATGTCACACCTCCACAAGCATCTGCGCTAACTCAACGCCACAATTGAGCTGTCCCTCTTGCAATTGCAAACGAGCGCCTTCTTCCAGCAGTTTATAACAATCCTGCAGCTTTTTCTGTGCTCTGAAACGATGATATATTGTCTTAAACATCTGTTGCCCGTCATACGGCTGTCCTTCCTGAATGCTATTGCGCAATTTGGTGACTGCCTGTGTAGCACTTAGACCTCAGCAAACAGGTTCAATGGCTGATCACCAGAGCAATCGGTACCCAAGGAGCAACAACGCAAGTACAGAGCTCGTGTATCGAAATTGTATAGAGCTGACCTTTTGTACAGGTGCAGAAGCATTCATTGCCATGTGCACTGCTTCAGTTCAAGCGTGAACCAAAGCCAAACAGCCAAAATATAGCACAAGCAGGCTGGCTGTCATCTGGGCTCGCAAGTTTTCAGGGGTCGACTATGTGTTTATTGGAAGACACTTTGCTGTACGTTGCGACCTGTCCACTGATGGCTCATGAGCGGCGTCTTTCGTTTCTTCCCAAGCTGAGGAAGCACTTGACAGCCACTAAACAACTGTTCATCTTCTGGTCTCAATGCATTGCCCTGTCCATGTGTATGCCACAGAACCGCGTCCTGTCAAATAGTGCTGGTCGGGCGCATTACCTTGACAGATCTAGGCGCTCAACGTTGCGAAGATCGCCATCGCCACTGTCAGCGCCTTGCCAATGGGACCTGCGGGGCTGAGTAGCGTACAGCTGATCAGTTCTGGTCAGTTGTGCTGTGCACGGAGACCTGACACTCGGTCACGAATAAGATCAGCGTTCACATGCCAGATACGCGCTGCATCCAGATCTCCCAGCACAGGAGTTGCTATGCGGGAGCTTCCTCTACCAGGAACTTCAGACAGTGCAAACAACAAGAGGGAATTTAAGCACACGAAACCCGCGCCTCGAGCTGACAACGGCCTGGGTAACAACAGAAACGATGCATTTGCCAACGATGCTGCACGCCGCGGCAGCGGAAAAGAGGCCAGCACTAGCTCTTCTGGCTCTGTCACTTTCCAGCCCCCTCAGCAGTCCAGCTTGGCGCGCACAAATGGTGCAGCAGTCAGGCAGATACAGCGTAGACCAGACAACAATACATATGATGCAACAATTGCTGTCAATCAGGCAGCGCCAGGATTTACAGCGGCTTCACGCAGTGCTGCTGCCGCTACTGAGCAGCGCGCTGAGAGTCTGATAGATGCTGGGCAAAGTAAGCTTTTGCATGTGCGAAATCACTTACAAGCCAACCTAGGTGCACAGGTGAATGTGATTGTGCTCCTGCAGGCATGCCTGCATTTTCCATGGACAGTGATTTCCACTGGTCAAGGGATAATTACAACAACACACAGCGGAGCATAGACATCTGGACCTTCATTGTCAGTTTGCGCACCAAGCTATGGCTTTTAGATCAGAAATGGAGCTATGTGGGAGGCTGGACAGAGCCCAAGAAGACTGAGCGCTTACGGTCCACTGCCAGCTGGACAAGGTATCCCTGTTTGTGCATTCACACCACACTCTGCACACACAAGCTATTTAGACTGCAGTACCATGCAATTCCATGGTCAGACACCAGACCCTAGACACCATGCGGACCCCAAAACAGCATCTTGAATCCTCTGTCACTGTCATCAGCCATCTTGCAGGGTGCAGACATTGCAGGTCACCCACATGCTGCACGCCTGTCATACTCTCCCAGCTAGTAAGGTCACCCTGCAACATTGCGTGGCTTCTGACACATCAACTAGCATGTCAGCAGGACTCCAAAGCAAGCATGTGCCCTTCATCTTCTCACTCCCAGCTCTCTATCAAACCAACAGATCACGCAGCACCAGCAGCTGCTTGATCACTTGATGACCATTGTCACATGGTGTGATGCTGACACAGGGAGTCTCTGTTGAAGCTAGGCCCCACCTTCATCAAAGTAGGGCAGCTCTTCTCCACCCGGTCAGACCTCTTCCCTGCTGCCTTCACAGATGAGCTGGCCAAGCTGCAGGACAGGGTGCCTGCCTTTGCCCCTGCCAAGGCCATGGCCATCATTGAGTCTGAGCTAGGCGCTCCTGCTCACCAGCTCTTCCGATCTTTCCAGGAGCAACCTATTGCTGCTGCCAGTCTTGGCCAGGTGAGTCACAACCAGGACAGACACACGCTCACACACCTCACCTCATAGGAATCTCCCCTATATTCAGCCACACCCTGTACTAGTCCACAGGCAAGTCTGAGTCTAGATTCCACTGTGGACGGTCCACCACAAAAGCCATGTCAGCATCCGTGAGGACCATGCGTGTTCTGTTGTCCAAGACACAAGTCATATTCATTGAGTCAAGTGCTTGCACCATCATCGATCTGTTGTTCTGACAGCTGAGCAGTAAATCAGCAGGCAATGCAGTACTTGAGCCCAGCAGATTTTGCAGGGATTCTGCAATGTCAACTGATAGAGACCAACATGATCAACAAATTGACATTGCGATGACTGTTGTTCTGCTTCACTAAACAGTCACAACTGCTTGCACAGTTTGTTACCCAGCAGCATTCAAAAGGCATGCTGTGCAGGTTCATAGGGCCGTCTTGCACACTGGAGAGCAGGTCGTCATCAAGGTGCAGCGTCCTGGCCTCAAAAACCTTTTTGACATTGATATGTCCAATCTGAAGGTCCTTGCCAAGCAGATGGACAGAACAGACGAGAACAGCGACTTCATGTGAGCAGACTTCAAGCCATGTGCTTAAAACCATAAAGCCATGTTGGACTGTGCATCTGCACTGACTCTCCTCTGTTGTGCATCAGACAATTCTCACTGCATTGGCTTCTGCATGAAGAGTGTGTGTGTGCTGAGGACCATATTGGTCAGCTCAGGCAACTATATTGATACTCTCAAGCTTGTTAGACATGCATCCAGCTCATTGGTGGCGCAGAATTTTGAATGCAATTGCAGACTATGCCTGTGTGATCCGGATCAAACCATGTCAATGTTGCTGTTACATCAGCTTAAAGCGCCAAGAAGCAGCTGTCAAGAGCTCCTTGCTGTCGCAGGGGCATCTACCAGGAGGCTGAGGCAATTCTGTACAAAGAGATAGACTACATCTCAGAAGGCAGGAACGCAGACAAGTTCCGCCGCAACTTTCAGGACGACCCCCAGATTCAAGTCCCCAGGGTCTACTGGCAGCTCACCTCCCCTAGGGCCATCACCCTAGACTACCTTCCAGGCACAAAGATCACTAACGTCACAGCGCTACAGTCTCTAGGCATTGACACAGCAGCAGTGGCCAGACGGGCAACAGAAGCCTACCTTGTCCAGATCCTGAAGCATGGCTTTCTGCACTCAGATCCTCATCCCGGCAACATTGCTGTGAACCGCGAGGGGGGCCTGATCTTCTATGACTTTGGCATGATGTCCAGCATTGTGCCTGCTACTAAGGAGAGGCTGCTGGATGTGTTCTATGGCATCTATAAGAAGGATGCTGCACAGGTATTCAGCCAGCTGTAGCAACAGTCAGCTGTAGCAAAGAGTCAGCTGTAGCAACAGTCAGTGCATCAGATTTAGGCTGCTTGGGTGCTCAGCTGGCACCTCTTCCTGTTATGTCTACCTGCCTTGGCCATCACGTCACTGGCAGTGTGGTCTGCATTGATTGATTTGAACCTGCGCCAGCCTTTGCTCTCGCATTAGCCAGGTAGGTATCAGGTATGCCTCACCCCAATGCGAAGGCCATACAGCAGGCTTCTTTTTATCACCCCAGGGTGTGCAGTCTCTGCATGGTTGCTTCAAGTGTGTTTGCTTCACGGCAGCTTCATGCTCGTGGTGACTTGCAACAACTGCAGATGTCAAGCTTCTTCTATTGCCGGGTTCAGGTGTTACGTGCTCTGACAGATCTGAAAATCATCGTGTCAAGGGGTGACGACCTGTCATTGAGGAGAGCTATCACGTACTTTCTGAACAACATTGCCAAGCAAACTCAAGAGCAGGAGACCATCGCTGCCATTGGTGAGGACATGTTTGCAGTAGCTTTGGACCAGCCCTTCAGGTATCTATTCATGCTCATACCTGCTGTAATTGTATTTGCCTTGTGTTCTCACATGCAAATCTTGATTTTGCCATGATTCCCAGCCCAGCATGTGTACCTGACCGGCACAAAATCATCCCTTCTGACGCAGTCTGTTTATAGGCACATGTCAATCAGAGAGAAAGAGTTATGTCTGTATGTCTAGTTGCTGCATTCCCTATGTATCAGCAGAGACTACTGCAGAAATGCCTGCAAATGCAACATATGTATAGAACAACATTGTATGCTCATGTTCTGCTTTTGAGCAGACTGGCTCAGCTGTGTATGCGTGAGATGTCTTGGAGGCCTCACATGAAGCTGTAGCACCTATTCTGGTTTTGTGCAGTCCAGCAGCTGTGTCTGTTGCATGCACCAGGTTCCCATACAGCTTTCCTTCTGCAGATTCCCTGCCACCTTCACCTTTGTCCTGCGTGCTTTCTCCACCCTTGAGGGTATTGGACGAGCTCTGGACCCTGACTACAAATTTGTTGCTGTAGCTCAGCCCTATGCTACGCAGCTGCTAAATCTTGAGGTGATGCCTTCTGATACTAGCAGGCCTCAAACAACAGACTTGGAGTAGTGCATCACGCAAACACTTGCAGGGTCTTCTGGCGGCAAAGTGTTTCCTAGCAGCACAGCACTTTGTTTTATGCTGCCATTATGAATGCTGATTGCGGTCGGATCTATCTGTGCCACTCTATGTTGGGTGCTTTGTGCATCTCATATGCATCTGAAATCATGGGTGCTTTGTGCATCTCATATGCATCTGAGTTCGAGGTCGACCTGACAATGATTGCAATCACATGCAGGATGCACAAGCACAGCAGACTTTTCTGCTGGAGCAAGTGAGGAAGCAGGCCATAGATCTGGGGCAGGCCACAGTGGCCATGCCTGCCAGGGTGCAGCAGATGAGCAGCACTCTGTCTGGCCTGGAGGGGGGTGAAATCAAGCTCAGGGTGCGAGCCCTGGAGGTGGAGCGGGCTGCCAGGCGTGCCAGCATCATGCAGGTTGCTCCCCCTGCCTCCCTTGCTTTCCATATGCACCAGCACTTCCAGGCAACTGCTTACATGCTTGGAGCTCACCCAAGCTGAGTCAGTGTTCATGCCACCAAACAGTTGATACTTACCATCGTGCGGTTCAACATCTTGCTGCTCCGCACATGAACATGCACATTGCATGGCTTGTTGTGAATAAGATGGTGAGCAGCATTGGCTTGCTGTTCTTTGTCTGTGTGTTAAAATGTTGATGCTGCGGCCAGCTGCATGGCAGCTGTATAGTGTCTGCCCTTTGACCCCACAAGTGACACCTGAGCTGGTTGTGCAGACTGTCACAATACAGTCAGTGGCGTGTGCAACATTGGTGAATGTCGGCAGCCAGCTAGCTGCCAGCAGTCATCCAGGCTTGGCCACGTTCCTATTCAGTGGCAGCTCTGTTTTTGGCTTTTTAATTTACAAAGGCTTCAAAAGAGTGCGCAGAATTGACAAGTTTGAGAAGGGCATCCGTGGCGGCAGCTGATCGACACATCATGACTGACATATTTGCTACATATTTGGCCCCTTTCAACATTTAGTGATATATCTTGTAGATGGATCATTGCTTTCAATTGTTGGGTTGTCTTTGTACATTCGCTTCTTACTAGAGTTTGTTCAGTTGTTTGACATTGGGCTCCTCATCATTTCATGTAGTATGGCCCCTATGGCCATACAACCCATGTATCAGCAGCACATTTTACACTGTATGAGCTTGTCAATAGCATATCACAGCAGGTGTGTACTTGATGGCTATATCTGCTTCGTGTGCTGGCCGGTGGCGGACAATGATGAACTATTACATTGATTTATGAATGTGATCAAGCTTATCAGAAATAAGTGCACAAGGCACAACTGTCACAGCTGTAAAGGTGCTATGCAGACCTCTCTAGGGCAATCTGTTCGTGTAAACAGCCACATGGAAGAAGCACATATGGTTGAGCAGTGGTCTCAAGGTGCTACGTATTCTAGTCCCTCTTCCCTAATAGGCTCACAGCTACATGATAAGCAAAGCAGCACTGCAGACGTGGAGGTCAAGTCCACTGGCTAACACCTCAAAGCAGGGATGAGTAACAGAAACTCAAAGGAAAGCTTGTTCTGATGCACAGACAAACGAAGGGTCCAAATACACAATCGAATCAACCTGCAATCATGGTGACACACCGCATCTATTACGCCCATGCTGATGTGTCTTTCTCAAGCAGATGATTGGAGTTAAGCCATAACTGTGGTGCACTGAACAATTGACCATGTCTTGAATTCCTATTGTACTACTCTGATTTGCTCATTCTTGGCAAGCAATTCGCTAAAATACTTATGCACTTCCTACGCATGATTGCTGTTGAAGCAGCGGCACGTGTCACTAATCCAGGTAGCTATCAGAGTCATACTTCTGAGACAAATCTTGAAATGCTCACTGAGCATTGGGGTTCTGGAACCAGCTGACTTGGCGCAATACAGCTGCTAAACGCCCTCTCTGCTCTTGCACAAACTTGGCAGCAGCTGACAAGCCCTGAGACATGGCACATGATGCTGCTGGCATCACCGACAGCCTGTCACCACCATGCTGCGAAGCATCAACGTCAGATCCTGAGTCATCCTCAGCTGAACTGCTGCTGTCTGACCAGCTGCTTGCTGACCCAGATGGCTGCTGTCCATCAGCAGACGCCTGCTTGACGCATAGTTCAAACAGCTGCTGTTCAGTATCTGCCTCCCTATCTGATTGACTGAGGCTCTTGCCAGCTGAGGCTTGGCTCCACATGAAGGCTCCAATGGCGTGGTTCAGGTGATCCTTGCCACAGCGCACAGCAAAGTCTGCTGGGGTGAGACCATCATGTGTGGTGCAGCAAAACCAGTGAGATGCTCCAAGGGTGGCAGCTAGCAGCAGTGCCATTGACTGGGCTTCTGGCAGGAAGACTGCCAAGTGGAAAGGGCTGATGCCTCCTGGCCCATCAAGACCATCCTGCAGAAAGTCGACTGGAGTCAATACTATGCTCAATAGCAGTGTTGGCCTTCTAAATGGTGATTGTGCCTTGCAAAGTGTGCACCCAAAGGTGTGCTGCTGACCTCATAAGTACACTGACTGCTAAAATGCACTGTGCTGGTCAGGAGCTGTGAGATTGCATGTGAAGTCAACAGACTCAGAATTTGGGCTGGCAGCATGCACACTGCACAGGACTTGTCAATGGCAACATCTCAAGTGACATCCTCACCCCCTGCTCAAACCACTTGGGCAGAGTCTGCAAAGGGAAACTGCCAGACATGCATTCACCCATGCATCGAACATGTGCCTTCCCCTGTTGCTGGAAAGGAACACTGCCTTAACAGACAGGCAGCAGCTCACCTGCCACAGCTCAGCATTGCTCTCTTCCAGCAAGGCTGCCAGCACAGCCAGCTTTCCTGACTGTACCCCCAAGTGCAAGAGCCCCATGCCTGACTGCACTCGAAAGGTGGCCACTGCTCTCATGTCGTCATGAGCTAGCACACTCATGAAGTGCCTCACCAAAGCGTCAAGGCCACTCTGTGCTGCCCTTGCCAGCAAAGGCAGTAGGATCTGGACCACAGACATTCCACCCACTGCTGGTTCTGCGCTTGCAGATTTGGGCAACCTGTGACACAGCATTTGCACGATGTGAATGCTTCTGCATGGGAAGGCGTTGACTCACATCTCTGGTCAACTTGTGACACGCAAGGAACCCATGTATCAGCACAGCCAACTTGCTGTGAGCGCAGCATACGCTGGATCCACACCAATGCAATGCAGCATTCCACTGCGGTATCACACATCATGCACAAGTATTGCAGCATTATGTTTGCTGTCATGCACAAAGTATTGCAGCCTTATCTTTGATGTGAAGGGCCAACAGGTGGAGTTGGCTTACCAGCTGGCTGCAGTGTACTGCATTGCGCACCCCAGATCTACAATCAGGCCCTGCCTGTCACATGGTCGAGTCGTTCGAAGCACGTGCGCTGCCTCTGCAGCCAAGGCTGGTGTGGGCGCAACAAGCACTGGCAGGGCAGGGCCCATGAAAGAGCCCCGCTGCACCTCAAGATACAGCAGGCCTGCTGGCACCTCACCTGGCAGCGCCACCTGCAGCAGACCAGATCTGAGCTACTGAAGAAGTAGACATCAGCCCAACATGAATCTGCATGGAGGCAACTGCTGTATATCCACTGAATTCATTCAACCTCATTTGGCATGACTTGCACTGTAAAGCCTTCAGAAGCGACCAAGAGTTTGCAGCAAAAGACTGAGTGTAGACAGAGACTGAGAGCAGTACAGCCAGAACAAGTACCTGGAGCATGTCTGCAGTCTCTTCTGATGTCACAGCTGAATGCAGCATCTGCACCTCCAGGTGGATGCCGCCAGCACGGCATAGCACCTTGCAGTCAGCTGACAGTCCGTGTCCAAGAACTGTCACCTCCTGCTGTTGCCTTTGTCCAGCCACCAGGCAAACTGCTTGTGCATGGGACAATACTGGCAGCTTGTTGGGCAAACTAGCAGGCCCAGGACAGCAAGATGCACGTTGTGTCTTGCCACACCCCCGTCCTTGCCTGTGCTGCTGCTGCTGCTGCTCATGCTGCTGGTCTTGATGCGGCTGTTCGGCCTGTGCCTGGCCCTGAATGTTCCACACCTTCAGGGGGTTGCCCTCATGCACAACAGCAGCTTCGTCGCCCAGCTGGACCAGCATGGTGCATCTGTGCCACACTTCCTGCTCTGGACTGGCCAGCAGGTGGTTGACAGCGCGCCTGATACTGACGTCAGGTGCAGTGCTTGCAACTGCTCCTTCTGCCTGCCTAGTAGGCATGGTAGCCTGGACAGTGAGGTGGACACAGCCAGGACGTATGTAGCCTTCAAGGCCGGCTGGTGTGCTACCAAGCCAGCCTGTGACTGTCTCCCGCAGGCTGCCAGGCAGCTGAGCTGGTGTGCAGTTGAAGAGCTTGATGGACAGCCGCACTGCTGAAGTGGTGGCTGAGTACGCCTGCTGGGGCAGGTTGCTGTAGCCAGCAGGAGCTGCTGTCTGGCTGCTGAACTGGGTGTGGCCTGCAAGACCGTAAGGCACACTGGCAGAGTTCCAGTTAGGGAAAGGAGCTGCATCACAGCCAGGGTCTGGCTTGACTGGCTCAACCTGCACGCTGAGCTGCTGCTGCTGCTGCTGCTGCTGTTGATATGAGGCATAATCAGAGGTACTGCCGCAAGTGTTGGTGCCATTCTGCATGAATGACATGGCCTTGTCAAAGCTAGAGAGGTCAGGCTTGCTCTCTTGCAGCGGAGGCAGCTGCCAGCTGAGGAGGTCCTGCAAAGGATCATCACTGACTTGAGGCGCAGGGGCCGCATCATTGCCTCCTGCCCATGTTGAGGTGGAGATAGGCTGCGGATAATTTGATGCCAAGCCATTTGTGAAAGCTTCTGAGCTGTTGGTGTGCGTGGGCAGCATTGGTTGCTGGTACAGAGGAGCACTGTCAATGCCCTCTGGAGAGACAGGCTGGATGTGCTTGGGAAATAGGTTGTGCTTGGCCAGTGATTGCTCTGAACCACCTGATGAATGACGCTGCCTGGCATCGAGTGGCTGAGCCAGAGACTGATCTTCTGCAGCTTTCTGGCTGTCGCATAGCGTCTGGAACCACGCATCTGGGCTGGTATCCCGCATTGCCAAGGCAGCAATCGACACTGCTGCTCTGCAGCCAGTAGCTGCTGCAGTGCCTGCTGCTTGGCCTGGAAAATCAGGGCCTGACATGTCAATGGTGCTGGTGGCAGCGCTTCTCTTACGCCGCCTGCAGAGCAAGCTGTTGAGATCAGGAACCATTTCATGCAGACAGGACAGACAGTGGCAAGCTTTTGTATACTGGCCACCATGTGTTAACAAGGCCACACACCTCGCAAATTACCTTGCTGCATGCTTCGCCAGCTGAGTACGGCAGCTCCTGCGTCCCTGGTCAAAGGCATCTGGATTATGTGAGCGCCCGCACTGTTGACAAAACTGTTGATGCTTTCCCTGC
>JAABUP010000669.1_pt1 | contig 73565 bp, 87 predicted proteins | sample 5559201 | NCBI WGS metagenome assembly JAABUP01 (sample SAMN10711887, study PRJNA513373) | rock metagenome | isolation source: Antarctica rocks | place: Antarctica | reverse complement strand
TGTGTGTGTCACAAGGCGCTTTGTAAGCAATGTGCAAAAGCAAGGGATTGTGATCTGAGCGATAGCGGGCAGCCTCATCCAGCACATGCAACGACTTTACAGCTGAAAAGCACTGTGCAGATGCAACGAAGTAGTCAATGGTGCTGCAGCAGCCTTTGGCATTCTGAAAAGTGAACTGCCCATACTCATCCCCCGGGGTCCTGCCATTCAGGATGAGGAGATCAGCCTGTTGGCAGAACCCCAGTAGCTCAGGGCCCCATGTCTGGGATCCTGGGGCAAGCAGGCCCTTGTTGCGCCTCTGCCGTATGTAGTCAGGCAGCTCATCCAGCGCAGTAGGCAAGAAGGGCTGCAGCTCTGTCATCCTCAGGAAGTCTGGCTCCTCTGCAGTCCTGGCATTGAAGTCATCGCAGATCAAGATCTGGGCACCTTTGCCTTGGTATTCCAAAACATCATTCTGCATACATTCATACGGAGTGGTGGGAGTAGGTCTGATCTTGTTGAAACTCTGTTTTTGCGGCATGTAACATACACAAAGGTATACTTCAGGACAACCGAGCACAACATCCTTGAGCTTCAGCCAGAGGTAACTGGCATCAGCAGCTGCTTTACATGACATGACAGGTGTGCTAACGACTCAGCTTGTTTGTTGACACCTCCCCTGATGTTTAACAGAACACAGGAGAGGACCCCCAGTTGCCCCCTTGTTTCCTGGAGGTTGAGCACTTTGTGCTCAACAAAGTGCTCCCCCTCCTTCACAAATAGCTTTTCTGCCCGCCACTGTGTCTTGACACCTCTGGACCTGAAGTCCTTGAAGGCAGGCCACGTTGCATTCTTGCGCTGCTGCTGCAGGATGGTCAGGTCATCATCCAGGCCAATGGTGGTGCCAGCAAGCTTGCCTCTGGCTTTGAACACCGTGATCTTGTACTGTTTCTTCTCAAACTGCACTATCACAATACCCTGTGCACCGCCAAGCGAATTCGCCAGGCAGCGGTCACGTGCCGGGAGAATTCGGAGCCAAAGCGGAGGGAATCTAGTCCTGAAGAGGACGAGGCAGATGAATAGCCCTGCTGCAACAATGGCTGTCATGCTCGTAAATTTGTAGACTTCTCTTCTCGCATACGAGCAAAATTGCCAAAGAAAAGAGAGAATCGGATGTGGGCAAATTCCCGACGCAGACGAAAACTGCTGCTGGCCAGCAGCTTCAGCACAGAGCTGATATAGGACTCCGTTCGAGGATGCACTGACCTTCGGCCCCATATTGTCAGTCAACTATACCAACAACCACAAGGATTATGTCAGCAATGATGCCTGCTTTGCAAATGCCTTTATGAATAGACACAATGCCCTGTTTCGCTGACAATCTGACTTTCTTTGGACCCTGCTGCCCATGTGATGCATCACTTTCACAATACACTGCACAACATGTGTCAATACTACAAACCATCATTACACCAATAACCACTCTGCTGAAGGTCCAAAACATTCACATTATGAACACTATTACCAAAAGCTTTATGGTGTGGCAAGCTGTGAATAGCAGCAGTTCTGTTGTATGCGTCAACTCAACCGTAGGGTTTCAGCTTGCAGCGAGCCACTTGTAGGCCATCTTCCTGCACAGCTGCTTTGTTGACATATCCTCGGCAGCTGGTGGCTCCACAATTGCATGGAAGCCTCTCTTTGCCAGAGAACCTACAGCAGGCATACATCCTGACATGGTTATTGCTTTGCCCTTTCAGACAAAAGAGCAACTCTGTTATTGATTGCAAGCAAAACATGCATGAATATATTGCTAATGGTGATCATGCCAAATGATGCAGTCAAAAGCCAAGAAGCCATTGAGTATGTTGCTTGCTGTGGCATGCCCAAGCAAGCATACAGCCATTTGCTGCAATGCTACTGGTAGTGTGAGCCTGAGCTTGCCCCACTTGGCGCCATTTGAGCGCCCCACAACACACGCATCCTCTCTCAACAGAATGAACACCTTTGGAAGGCTCAACAAAAGTACAGCTGTGCAATCTGGCAATACAATATACCAAGCAGGCATACGCTGACCTGTAGTCGTATGTCAGCTCCTCGCTTACAGGAATGGCCTGTTTAGCACAGATGACCACATGTGGCACCTTCACACCCAGTGTCTCATCCCACACATGCACATGCTTGCTGTAGCAGTTTGGCTGACAGCTGTGGTTCAGCAGGTGTGCCATGTTGCCAGCCTTGGTTGCATCTACCATGAAGTGATCGTCCAGGGAGAAAACATATGTGCCAGCACCCACCAGCTGGTTGTAGCTGCCTGCTTCCCTTTGGTCAGCTACTGTTGGCCTCACCATCTCCCCAGCGTACTCTATCACCATGTCCTCTGCAAGTGGCTGGTGACTTTAGACAGCACTGCTGAATCTTGTGCTGAGTGAAAAGTACTTTCTTATTGCCATGATGCACTTGATATGCTTAGACAACAGGGCTGGCAACAGGAAATTGCAAAGGGGTGGATGGCGCATGCAAAGCAACAATGGAATGGCGACCCTTCCCATTGGATCTTACTGAACAGAGCACTGACATGGCCAATGTTTCAGTAACGCACTCAGCATTGACACACTCTGTGATGGCCCTCAGCTTGCATGTGCTAATTTTGAGCTTCACCTTTTGCTTTACAGGCAGAAGATGAAGTGGATAGTTCATACCTGGCATGTGAGGTTTCTTTGTGAAGGCTCCCAAACCATGTATAGCGCTCTTGCCACATGTCAGCCGCCGCCCAACAGTCTCCTGCATTTCTTTAAAGCGCTGTGTCTGGGTTTTGGCAGCTGACTGACACTTGCTTGGCATGGTACCTTGCTCACAGCTTGTGCTTGCCACCAAAAACGGCTCTTCTGTCAGATGTGTTTGAGACAAGGGTATCTGCTGCTGTTGATGCTGCCTAGGTGCACCTATGAGGTAGGGTGTCTTGGCCACAAACAGCCTCTTAGCAATTGCAGCAGCAATGGCATCCGGCTCTCGCTGCCCCCGCCGGCAAGCATGGTTGAAAGGCAGCCCCCTGACGCAGCCTGCCTTATGCTGGGGCAGCTGATAGGCAACAGGCTGCCCACTAAACAAAGCCTGCGGTCCCTTGTCACTGGTCTGCCCAATATCATGCTGCTGCTCTGATCTCTGATCTGCGTATAGTTCTGTTTGTGGTGCTGCAGCAGCCTTGGCAGGAAGAGAAGCTGCAGTGGCAGGTGCCAGGGCAGGTGCAGGCGCGCTGGGAAGTGGTGTCCGGGCCACATGGCTGTGCTTGGGGCAGTAGCACATCATGCGGCGGCCACCGCCGATGTATGTGCCCTCTTGCGTGGGAGCTCCGTGCCTTTTCCTCCTTTTATGTGCAGATCCTAGTGCAGCGGTTTTCAGTGGCTTAGTCTGTTCAATGCCTGAAACAGCATTAGCCGGATTTCTTGCGGACTCCACTGCTGCGTTTTGCTGATCGGGAGGACCCTCAGCATCTTCTGAAGAAGCAGGTGGCTGAAGAGCCAAGTCAGCTGGGTTGCAATCGGCCTCTTTCATCCTGCCACCTTGGCAGACTGTCTTTGGCATGTTGAGGGTGTCGTGATTCTCATCCATGCTGCCTCTCTGCTGCTGGACTGCTCTCTGAGCAGGTGCCTCATCAGCATCTGACTCAGCCTCTGATGTGTCATAGTCAGAGCCAGGTTCAACAGTCTCCATGACCAAGCCAGCATTGCGAGCGCAGCTAGGGTGAAAGGCCAAGAAGCACTTGCTGCTGCCAGCACATTGTATGCATGCCCCGTAGCGCTGCTGGCAGAGGTAGCATGTCAGCTGGCACTTTGCCTGCGTGACAGAGTACAGAAATGTCCTGGGATTGTGAAAACATCAACAAGCACACGCTATTCCGGCTACTGATAAAATGGGTGATGTATACAAATTGATAGCGCGCTAGCCAGTTCACTCTTTGTGTCAAACACTGACTATACATCTTTTGCAGTCAAGTCAACTTGTCAACGTTAGGCATGCAAGCTATAGCACAGGAGCACAGCACCCCAATGGGCGGCAGCTGACGTCAAACTTGCAGCAGCAAGATGAGTGTCAAGCTGTTGAGTGTGCCGTCTAGGGGCAACAGTCTCAGTGTGTGCGTACCTTGGACACATTGGGCAGACCATGCACCAGACCATTCAGGATGAAAGTCTCCCCCAGCCACTGAGCACAACCCACATGGCAGTAGCGGTGGCAGGAGGTGCGTCTCAAAGGAGGGCCCACCACTGGGCACAGCACACATGTTGGTTTTTGGTGCACCCTGGGTCCTGCAGTGAAGACAGCACAACCACAATAGCACCGATGACAGTTATGAGCGTAGTCAGAGTAGCGACAGTGGAAGTTTTGTAATAACAGCAACGATGATGATAATGATGACAAAAACAACAACAACAACAACAATGATGATGTTGAAAGATAACAACCACAATGATGACCGTCACAATCTCAACAGACGGCACGATACCAGCGGATTTTGCATGTGTGAGTGTAAAATGCTTGGCAAGGCTGTGGCATACTCTGGGTGCAGCATTTTCCAGATCCTGGCTTACATATTGCAAATCAACTGGTGCAACAGACAAGTGCAACAGCATGTGCAGACCCGGGCAAAAGCACCTGGAAGCACATGTCATGAGCTCACGCCAGAAGTGACTGAGATGCGAGAATGGGTCAAGGCCGGCCTGCAAGGCAGTTGAGTGATGCAGGAGCCTTGGTGTAATGAAGAAAAAGAACGGCTCACCTAGGGCACACACGTCACACAGCCAGGACTGGCCTTGAGGCGCATGCTCCACTCCATAGCAATCCATGTGAACCAGGGCTCGGCAGCCATCACACTGCGTCACACAATTATAATATAATAATAGTGTTTGCGTGTTCTGGCTCGCGATGAGCTAGTTATGTGCAGGGCAAGTCTTGTCTCTCCAGAGCAGTCTGTCCTGAGCATCCTACAAGCTTGATTGATGTGACAATTTTGACAGTCAAGTAATGCAACATCATTCAAAAGAGACCTAAGGCGGCCAGGTGGGCGAATCACACTGTCTGGTCAGAACCCATCTTGGACCATCCAGGCAGCATGGACTGCCTCAGAAGACTATTTTTGCACAAGCATCAAGCAGTATTCACGTGTAAGCAACCCGTGTCTTGATGGCTGGACAGACTGACACACCAGCAGCAGTGCATGCACCGTGTGGTGGGCAGCAGGTGAAGAGAGCTGGTTTTGGCAGCACAGCTGAGATGTAGTCATCCTGACTAGCACAAGCTTGTGAACACCATGTGGCTGCTGTCTGGTAACAGGTTGTGTTGAGACTTTGCCTGTTCTCCTAGGCAGAGCCCAAACCACTTTGCCATTGCATGCTGATTTGATGAGGATCACCTCTAGTAGCAGGTTGTCATCTGAGTAGTCCTCCACATAGCAGACATGGCACACTCCTGCAGGCTGCTGGGCAGTCTGTGGCTGAATGCCTGAAGGCAAGTGCTGCATACCTGCCTCACAGGCTTCACGCTCCCTTTGCTCCTCATCTGTCTGCAGATTGTCACACTTCTGTTTGTCAGCTTGACAGGCACGAGCACACTTGTACATCTTGATCCTGCTTATCTCTGAACAGGGGCAAGCAACAAACACAATGAATCAGGCAGAAAACTGCTTGAGTGGAATTCACATTGCGGATGCAGCAGTGAGAGGACTGGCCAAGCAGCATACAATACATGTGTCTCTGACAGATTTCAAGGCCTTGGGCTAGCTACAACACAACACCTGAGGCACCCGGTGGAGGCCAGTAAACCAAGCTGCCAGTCACGCTCACATTCATCACAAGTTTGCAAGTTTGAGTTGGGGCCTACCAGGTGAGGAACAGGTGGAGGCTGGCCGGGCCAAGCAGCATAGCGCTCACAGCGTGCAGCCCCAGGCATGCCTTGGAGCGGGCGCTGCACACGTGGGTGCTGCAGGCCAAACTGCTTTGCGCCTGAGTAGCCAAGTGCGCGTGCGCTGTCCTGGCTGGTGAATAGGGCAGACCATGCCTTGGTGGCCGTGTTTGCCTGTACTGGTTTGCACCCCTTGGGGGTCACCCTACGTGCAACAAACATGATGCTTGGTTGAAGGCTTCTTGAACATCCCCTGACAAGGACCTAAACACTTGCAGGGATCATAAGCTCATTAGCATTGGAGTAGTATTTGGCGCTGCTATGACAGTCCATGCAGCCTGGGCCTGGGCATCAGTACATGCCAAACCTTGTATGCAATGGGAACAAGCATCTACTTCACAAAGCAACTGAGCGGCCAGCAGGATCTTGCACTTGCCTCCACACCAGATACACAATGCACAAGAATGCAGAGTCTCTGGCATCTTGAGAATCTGATTGATCCAATTTAGCTGGGGCTGTAGCAGTCCAGAGCCTTGTAAGTCAACAGCTTCAGGCAGGCTGTGATGCATGGTGCTGGTGGGGTCACCTGAACAGGGGTCCAGACCCGTCTGGTGCTTCCAGTATCTGGCATCTGTGCAAGGTTTCCTTCTTGCCTGAGGCAGGAGTGGCAGCCAGGCGGTCTACGCAGTACCCCACTGGCCAGAAGTTCTTCACGTCATGAAAGGCAGGATGCAGGTACTCAATGCGCCCCAGGGACAGAACTGCACAACAGACGGGAGGCTTGCCGCCAGAAGCGGGTCGTGTGGTGTTTGTGCGGTCCGGAAAACAATTCACAAGACCAGAAAGCAATTGCGTGTGCCAGCGCAGAGAGGCAGAAGGCTCACTGCAAATGTGCCTTTGATGAAGTGCAACACAGGCATGTGAGAGTGCTTGATTGCACATAACAGACAGCAAATCAAGAATACACACCAGACAAAGAGTGCAGAATACGCTGGGATGCATTTGCAACAAACAGGCCATGCAATTGAGGGCATACAGCATCTCAAATGACCAACACAGTCTGAATCAAGTATGGGCATCACGCATTGCATGTACTTGCACTCACTCGTAAGACTGCTGGTAAGCTTCAGGGGCATTCTGATCCCTGCACTGTCAATGGGCTTGAGCAGCTTTGCTGCCTTTGGGGCACGCTCCTGCTCCTGTTCCTCCTCTTCATCATCATTGTATGGATCATCGTTGTGCTTTGGGACCATTTCTGATGGCAGCTCTCCTTCCTGAAAAACAGTAGTGACAGTCAATAGCAAAGAGGGCAAAAGAGGGTGCAGCATTTGGTATGCAGCGCCTGTGTTAGCTAGGTCTAACAATGCTGGTGCGGATTCTCTAGACATGTTGGTGTGGAGCATGTCTATAGTAACCATTACCCAGGACCCAGGCCTGTCCTTTGGCGACAAAAGACAGTCACATGCTCTAGTAGAATGACAACAGCTACCGCTCGAGGCCATATGTGGTGTCAATACAGCCCCAAAAACAGGAGCAAATATTGACATTGATGCAGATGCGAAGATATGTGGGCAAAAGCTTGGAGCAGACATGCACACATGGTCACAAGATATCACAATGCATGGTGCGTCCACAAGTCAAAAGACTCCATGTTTAGCATGAGTGGGTAATTCAAACCGTACACAATGTCTCTATGTCTGCAGATGCCGGCAGAGTTTGATAGTGGACATCCCTCACCAAAAAGTAGACTGACACTTCATGCAGCGCTCTTTGAAAAGCTGCCTTGGAGCGGTTGCTGGCCTTGCAAAGATGCATGCCCCTCTGCAGACCTTGTTCAAAGCTCACAACATCCTTGCCTTTCATCCAGGCAAACTCTTGGGTTCCAAAGTAGTGCACTGGAACCTTGCCAGGTCCTGCATTGCAAATGCACAACTTACACAAGACAAGCTAGAATTAGGACAAGTTGGGGGAGGTACTGCAAGCAGCAGCTTGGCGCAAATCAACTCCTCACTACTCGTAGTACTTGCTTAATTCCTGTCTTTTGAACTTCTGTTAAGGTCAAACTTCTCCCGCATGTGTTGTCAATTGCAGCGACATGAGTATATGGATGAGCAGTGGGCACAACAGTATTCCCAGCACCTTTCTGCAGGTTCTTTCTGCTGCCCTGCACATCTGCCACTTCAATTTCTTCCTCTGTTATGACCAGTGCTGGCCATGCAGGCCACCCCTTAGTGAGTCCCCATACTACCAGCCCCTGCACCTTCCCCTGCTCCTCGGCTGACAAGTTCTGCTGATCTGTATCCTTCATTCTCCCTTTCTCATGCACAATCTCTAACAGTGCCTCCTGGTGTACCTCAACCCCATGCAGTGGCTCCTGAAGACCTGGTGGGCTGATCTGCAACACAGTCTGCTGTTTCAGCAGCTGCTGTTGTTGATGGTCCTCACTCTGCAGCTGCTGCTGATGCTGCAGGTGTAACAGTTGAGCATCACTGTCCTGGTTGAGCATCTGGGGCTGCTGAGCATCAGCCTCCTGCCGCATGTCTTGCTGCATGCTGGCTCCCTCCTGTTGCTGCTGATGATGCTGTTGGTTGTCAGTCTCCAGCTCCACCTGTGCCTGGTGCCGCTGATCATCACTTTCCTGCTTCAGCAGCTGCTGTTGATGCTGCTGCTGCTGCTGTGCTTTGCCTTCCTGCTTGACTAGCTCCTGCTGCTGTGATGCGTGCTGATTTGCATGAGCTGTCTGTGGTGCCTGATGCACAGGTTGAGATCTGAAGGCCGCCCTCAGCTGCTGAGCAAGTCGCTCCAAGTCCAAGCTGCGTTTTCTCAGCTCAAAAGCCTCCTCCTCAGCCTCTGCGACATACAAACAAGCTGTGGTTGCCCAAGGTAGCTGAGATGAATACAGGATACATGGGTTGTCTTCGATACCAACTGGTATGGAAGATATGCACCCACCATACAATCAGACTGAAATCTGGTGGGTGATGGTAGCTTCAGTGTGATGCATGGTAGTCAACAAGCAAAAAGAACAATTTGCAAAAGCTCAAACCATCACAGCAGCATGCAATGCCATGTGCTGTACAACTGACTAAAACCTCCTGATGTTCCAGTATTTTGTTGTTGCCACAGACCTTTCAGCTGCTGCTCCTGACTGGGTGAGAGGCATTGCTTCCGAGTTCTTGGTGAGGTAGCTGACTTGGCATTGGCAGCGGTCAACAATCCCTTGGCCAGCATCTCCAGTTCTGCTGGCTTAGCTGGCTCAAACGTCTCGCCAGCGTGCATCAACAGTCGCACCCTTTCCTCTGCCAGATGAAGATCACCTCTGTCGCCATCGTCATACTCTACCTGTCCATATCAACCACAAAGCCTTGAGACTTGATGCAGGACATTGTCCCCAGGTAGCTGTCTGTGCTGTGTGGAAGCAGAAGCTTTGATCACTTGCGGCAGCAACAACAAAGCAAAGCAAAGCAAAGCATGCTGCTGTTACAGTCGACAAATCACACTGGGTACTGCTCTAATCTGCGCTCAAGTCCCAAGAGCAGTTTGTCAGTAGCAGACGCAGTTAAACTGGCTCATGGTGCTTTGTGCATGGAGAGTCTGCAGATGCAGGCTGAGGTATACCCTGTGCTGCCCTGTCTGAGCATTGTAGTGAGCCACAGTGCCCAAAAACCACCCATCATCCTCTGGCCAGTACACCCTCAACTTGCGACCCACCAATGCTTCTGGTGACAGTTTCACAGCTACTGTGATCCTGAAGCATGGCAACGTCAACGTAGAGATGAGTGGCAAGGAGCGACACAAGGCATCATCAGCGCTAGTCTTGCTTACTCTCGAAACTGCTGTCGCTCAGACAAAGCTGCATGGAACACTGCCAGGTGATTGCAAATATCTTGCTGAGCACTGGTTGTGGCTACAGCTTGTGGTTTAAGATTCTGATGAAGTGCTATCTGGTCTCTGCAATTTGCCAGCTTGGGGCCGCTGTCAGCTTTGAAACCCACGTCTGCCAACATAATTCTTGAATCTGCAGCTTGGTTGGAGGAGGGGCCTCCACTGACAGCTTTACTTTCTGGGGCCAAATTTTCTCGAACTTCACGCGCCCCATCAGCAGCCACAAACTCGTTGCCGGGGAGTTGTTGAACTTGGAGATTGTGAGAAGCGCGCTTGACTGGCAAAGCATCCGAGTTCGATGACTGTTGAATAGCGCAGCCGCAATACGATCGACCATTCTGTGCAGCACTAGCACTGATAACACCGGAGGACTGCTTGGTAGGTGCACTGAAAGCAAAGTAGTGATCTATACGTGCTTGGGACTTGTCTACAGACGAGGCAATGTCCTGACGCTTTCGCTTGCCTAGCATGGACTCCTCAGCCTGAGGCATCATCGTACATTGGAGCCTTGCGCACAAAGCTTGGCAAAATCTGTTACAGACACTGGTATGCTTTGCATGCTTTACGTGCATTAGTCACCGCCGGGCAGATATATATATATTTGTGTGACTGACTACTGACCACATCCAGATTCCTGTGTTTTCGCTGATTAAGTTAAGTATATATTTGTATGTGCATTTGATCTCAGTATCGCATGATAGATGACTGGAATAACACTGTTGGGTTTACATGTCAGAAGTGTCGACCATACTGGTACGTGTAAGCTTTCTTGCCAAATGAAAAGCAGTTCTGTCAGTTGCACACAATCTGCAAATCCATGTCACAAGGGTGTCCACATGATGTGTCCGTCTAGGAACAAGAAGTAGTGACAGTTGCAAAGCACTTACATGCTGCATGCCTACAAAGACTACAGTGTCGATCATGTGTGCATGGATGTCCATGTGTTACAAGCCTTTCTGGAGGGGCAAGACCAGCCCTGAAAATGCTCAGCCTGTGCTTGGCCTTGTGCTTACTAGTCTTGCTTTTGTTATTTTGGTGCAGGGAAGGCGCACATCTGCGAGCCTAATGGTGGCACACATGACTGACCCTGAAGGGGACCAGCCAGGGCAGGGGGGTCCCAAGGGGCTGTATAGCCTATTTTGGCAACTCCGAGGAGACCTGTGCGCTGTCAGAACAGATTTCAGGTAGGGTCACAGTGACACCCCCACGTTGTCTTTGTACCCTGGGTGCCTTTGTTCATGATGTTGACAGCTCATATCATACAAATTTTGGACGGTGTCCGTAAGAGGGTAATGTAGTCGTTACATAGGTATACGGTCCACGTACTAGCATTGCAACACTGATGCGCCATACGGTGTATAGGTCTAAAATGAGCACCGTAGCACGCTACTTTTAGAGGTGCTCGCCCAGTTTGTTACAAAGAGTTGGAACACAATGGAACACACAACTTTATGATGCATGTGGGGCGTAAGAATGTGCAGACACTTAGAGGTGCTTATGCCATCACTCATACAAGTCTGCACACTTGCAAGCTGCACACATGCAGCATAATCATACTTGTGTAGGTCGGCGTGAATAATTGAAACAAGCCAGATTGTGATGAATAATGCATGGATGGGTGCAGGTACCAGAGTCCTGGGTGGGGTAGGGGTAGCGGTCAGGAGCAGTGGAACAACATCATGTCGGCTGTAACATCTCTCTTGCTGATTCCAGCCGCAATGATGTATGGTGGCAGCTGCAGTGCCAGGTTCTAGATGACAACGATGAGCCAATTGACAACAGTCAGAAGGGCTGGGCCACCTGCAACCAGGGCAATTTCCATGGCCCTAGGCTTGTGGCAGTCCTGGAAAGGGTTCAGACAGGGTATCATCATCATTGAATTCATGTATTGCTTCAGAAGCATTGTGACCAGCACACAGCATATGGACACACACGTGCACAGTGTGCTACCCTCTGAATGTATGCAATATCATATTGTACGTAATATTTTATTATATTGTATGTTATATTACATGTAATATAAATGTAACTACATTGTAAATGTGGTAAAAAACCGTACGGAAACTTATCGTCAGTTTCCCTGAGGGTATCTATCCGGTTAAAAGCCGCATTAGTCAGCAGAGCCTGGTACAATGCCTGGCTTGATGATCTTCAACTGACTGGCAAGGTAGTTGCAGAGCCCGTACTCATGCTCAGACGCTTTACTCAAAGGCTGTAACACATTGTGAAGCCGCGTGTGTGAACACACTCAAAAGCACTGTTGTTATTTGCACACTACAATAGCCATAATATCTAAATTACTATGTGATGTACCAACATGCTGTACATAGAAATTGTTATAATGACAAATTGCACACGTTGGTTGTGTCCTGACCATGATCAGCACTTCAGACACTGCAAGTGTACCTCAGTCTGTCTACATTGGTCTGCAGTCTCGTCTAGCTGGAGCACAAGGAACTGCCACGTGCTTGTTGTTTAGGCTTTCAAAAACAGGTGTGATTGCCTCTTTGCACCTATCGTTGGCACTGTGGGGATGGGACTGTAAGGATACATGCAGGCAACTATGTACTGTGCGCTCATTGTGGCTCCAGGGCACTATGTCATTCGTGGCTATCTTTGCACCAATCAAATCATCATGGTTCAGTGCACAACAGTCTCAACCAAAAGCTATATACACAACTATTCATGCACAAAGTCTTTCACATACCCACTGTGCAGGCTAGTACTTATTGTTTAGTACACAGCAGTCTCAATCAGAGCTTATGCTCATGCTCAAAGTCCTCCAGACACCCTCTGTGCAGGCTGGTAATCACGGTTCAGTACACAGCAGTCTCACTTAAACTTATAGTCATACACCCAGTCCTTCAAACACCCTCTGTACATGCTAATCATCATGCTTCAGTGCACAAAAGTCTCAACCAAAAGCGATATACACAACTACTTATGCACAAAGTCTTTCACACACCCTCTGTGCAGGCTAGTAATTATTGATCAGTACATAACAGTCTCAATCAGCACTTGTGCTCATGCTGAAAGTCCTCCTGACAGCCTCTGTGCAGGCTGGTGATCATGGTTCAGTACACAGCAGTCTCACTTAAAACTTGTACTCATGCACTCAGTCCTTCAAACACCCTCTGTGCAGGCTAGTAATCATGCTTTAGTACACAACAGTCTCAATCAGAACTTATGCTCATGCTTAAAGTCCCCTAGACACCCTCTGTGCAGGCTGGTAACCAGGTTCAGTACACAACAGTTTGAACTTATACTCATGCACTCAGTCCTTCTAACATCCCCTGTACAGGCTAGTCATCATGGTTCTGTACACAACGTCTTCGATCGCATGTGCACTTCTATGCAGACTTTTCATTCCGTAAGGCTCTATATCTTAGGCGTTGCCAACGGGCAATCTTTGTACCACAACATGACAACTCGTATGTGCATAAGGGCTGTCAGTTGGCCGGGTAGGGGGCATCAACACTTAGGTCGGGGCACCCCTCAGCTGTGAGAGGGTTGTTGTACTCATACAGGGTGCCAGATGCAATTGCATTCACCACATCATTGACCACATCCAGAAAGCCTAGCAGCTCACGGCGGCTGCCTTTGGGGCCATCGTGCATCAGCAGCCTCTGGATCACAGGATTGGCCCCAGCATGCGTGTCAATGATGCTCAGTAGATGGCGGCGCCCCCCGGCTGTCGATGCTGTTTCATAGAAGCCATCTCGTACATTAAGAATACCGTAAGCCTCCTGTAAGATACTGTGCCCGCCGTGACTTACCTGCAGCTCCTCAATGTAGTCCAAGTCTGCTAAGTACTGCTCAGGGTGGAGAAGAAGACGCCGGCGGAAGAGCGAGGAAAAGAAGTCCCCAACAGAATCTGCCACATTCTCCACATCATCAACTACTGTTGTTGCTGCTGCTGCAATGGGTGCAGCAACGTCATTGACTACATCATTGGCGACAACTGTGGCTGCGCTGGCAATAGCATTTGCAGCATCGGCAGCCACACCGCCAATAGCAGCACCAGCAGCAATTGCTACACTTGTCAAGCCATGCACGGCCCCTGTGCCCAGATCAAGAATTTCATCACCAATCTGCACAGTTTCATCAGCCACAGCGTCGGCCGCAGCTGTGACAGCATTGGGCACTGCTTGCTCTCCAGCAGTCAGCAGGGGCAAGCCAGTGTTGAGGATGAAGTCTACAGCAACCTCCACGTCCTTGACAATGCCTGCAGGATCCAACTAGGTCATATTGTCTGCAAGATGCAATGTATATGATGACGCAGGACCAGCATGCATGTGGAGCTGCGGTTGAGAGGGATGAACAAGACACAAACAGATAACATAATGTGTGGAGCAACAATCTAGCTGTAGTATTGACCCTCAGTCAGTCACACTGGCTTTTGCAGCGTCACAAAAGATCCAAGGCTTAGGGTTTACCCCCAAAACTTAACCCTCCACCCTCAAAAGGACTGTGAGAGGATCAGGAAAACTCCAGCAGTATTATGGCATTGTGTTGCGTGAGGGTGGTGTGTGGGTTCAAGCTGATGATGGAACGATTGCCAAGCAGTCTTGTGTGCCAGCATGCACTTGACGTGAACAGCTTTACTTTAACAGCATGCACTTGACTTTAATAGCTAGCAGATGTGGCTGAAACAACAGCAGCAATCGAGTGTTCGCCCCAGCAATCCGCCTGACAAGGTGCACGTGTATACGGTATGAGCAAAGCAAGATTCTAGCGCCAAATGTGTCAACAGGGCAAGGAATGACTGATTGGGGCATGATGCACAGCAAGGTCAAACCTAGCAGAGTTGTCCCAAAGCCAATGCCGAGCTTGAAAGAAAAACTGTTCTTGGTTCCCAGCCGCTGGTATGGCTCGCATTTCAAGGTTGACAGCTTGGCAAAGTCAAACACATCCAGCGTCTGCCAGTACACTGATGCCGTCTGCAGAGTCAGCAATGCAGAGTATTCATCATCAAATGTCACTGTGTATGATGGTATGTGTTTCAAAGAGCAACATGTAGACCTTGGGTCCACTTAGCTAGACAGTTCTCAATGCTTGGATGCCTACCTGCCTGCCTGCCAGATTATCAATCAATCGTTCAATCAATGTACATTTTCTATATTTAGGACTCATCAGGGGAGTCAGCAGAAAATAAGTAGGAAATCAAGAGTACACTATGAACTGGTGCGCTGACAATGTCTGACAACACGTAAACAGCAAGTGCAACGCACAATTTCAGCACAACATGTGCTATTCTGTCATGCAGCCTATGACAAGGCTACAAAGCATGCAGGTCTGAACGGTTGACACGAAGATGCAAGCTTCAGGAAGTTGCAAGGATCATACCAGCTCTGCAATACCAAGCTGGAGATCTGAAGTGGCATGCAGCATCATCTGTAAGGGGAAAAACCTGCACAGCACATCATTTGTGATCAAAGCTCATTGCACACCCTGAACATGGGATCAAGGCGTAAACGCCTATGTTATTGGTGACACACTGCTTGATCAAAACACAGTGGCAGTGGTACCTCAGAGCTGTGCCAAACCCACATGACAAATGACTTTGCCTGCAAAAGTGTGATGCCAAGCGAAGTGTTTGGCCAACATGCTGAACGCAACCCACAGCAAGCAGTGGGTGGATGGACTAGTGTATTGCCACACTATACCATCTATCTACTATCAACACCACTGGGCCAGTTGCATCACATGCAACTGATTAGCAGCTGATTAGTAAAACTGGTTCTGTTAGGAGTCTTGCCCTTGTTGTCAATATGAATCAGCTTTCCTAGGTGTTCAGGTTCTGTCAAACCTTGACAACATTTGTGAGGCTGACTTTGGGCGCACAGTCACAACAGACAATGGTAATGCATTGTGCTGACTATCCTCACGTCATGTCTAGCGTCAGGCCACATGGGTCCACGCCAATCAGATTGATCAACTTGCTCTGCAGCGCTCCAGTGCCCGGCAAGCAAACCCTGAGCTGATCATGAATCTGCAAGAAATGTGCTCAGAGGTCAGATAGATTCTGTGCCGCAAGATTTGGTTTGCTGGAAACTTTGGGCCAACCAACAAGCTGCCTTCCTTTACAGCTCCACTCTCTGGCAGGTGAAGTGGCACCTGTGCATGATGTCAAGAGGTCGTCTTGTGCGTTCCAATTGCATGGCAGGCCTGCAGAGAATGTCAACGAGACATCCAGTATCATGTGAGGCGCTACAAGGAGCTGGTACAAAAACTCACATGCGAGCTGATCCATTGCCGTACACATGACAGTCAATTTGCTTGTACAGATGCCACAAGGTCTGGAGGCACCTCTGTATTTCTCCAAGCAATCTGACCCTACTTTCTCCCAGATGGTTTTCGCTTTTGGCACACAAGTTATTTGTTAGATTCCTGCTTGACTGTGTCAGCTAGATTAAGATTCTCCAGATATCACTGCCAGGACCAGTCACTGCAGACTTCAACTGCACACTAAATCGTACTGTACTGTACTGTACCATATCACTACAGGACACAATGCTATCAGCCCTGTACTGTCTTGTTGAGTTGTGTCATCAGTGCAGCAAGGCATCACAGCGGCAACTCTCTGTCCTGCTGGTCCTCAGGTTCGATCAGGCGATGCGCAGAGATTCTACGAAAGAAGGCAAGAAAGCCAGGCAGAAAGCTTGTGGAGATGAGTCAGTTGTTGGAGACACCCACCCTGGTGTCTTGGATGATAGGTCCCAGAACGTCATCGCCAAGTGCTGATGGAGTGACGCTGCCAGAATGGAGTGTGTTCAGTAGCTGCACAGCACAGAGTGCACACTTGGCAGTGCTGGGCTTGGCACACAGGCAGCTAAGTTGGCATGCAGGAGTGCCAACATCACGCGTTTATGTGTCATGCAGAAAGGCCGACATCATGACCATGGCTTTTGCTGTCTCACTGCCATTTTCACCAGTGTGTGCAGATCACAAGAGGTTTACTTGCGCATGGTTGCTGCTTGCTTGTGGGCAGTGACAGCTGGACACAGAGCAGTAAGCAACCTCATATGCAAGGCAATGCATGTACAATTTCACAGGAGAGCAGTAGGCAACCTCATATGCAAGGCAATGCATGTACAATTTCACAGGAGAGCATTAAGCAACCTCATATGCAAGGCAAGGCATGTACAATTTCACAGGAGATCAGCATGGGCCTTACATTAGAGCCAACATCATAGAAGCTGGTGGTACACAGATCAGCATTGTTGCATCTGCAGCATAAACAGAAAGCAACATCATCAGGCTTTTGTGGCAGACTGTGTGCAGGCCTGACATCAGAGCTGACAGCGGCACATTGAGAACACTCGCAGCATGCAGCCTGACCGTGTACGCTCCAACATAAACCCATCACATCACATGCACAAAGACATGCAAATCAACATCAACATGTCAACAAGTCAAGAACGTTTCTTGCCCTCAGGGCACAGCCTGTGCACCAATGTGCTGCATGCATTCCAGACTGGGCTGGTAATGCAGACATGCAGTGGAGGATAGTTTGTCCTACATATCCACAACTTCCTCGGTCCAACAACAGTCAACACTGACGCAGTAGTCTGAGGACAGAGCGTGCACGAGGCTGTTGTTCAATTGCCCCGTAATGTTCAGAACAGATGACGGCGCCCTGCATGCATGTACACAACATGGTGCAATTGTCCAGGTGCGCCTCTGTGCACGTGTGCATGCGCGTGTGCGCGAGCTGCGATTTATGTGCATGATGGTCCATGCTACGCTCACAATTATGATGATGTGGGTCAACCATACTGCATCACTGTGTACAACTGCACCTGACCAACAGAGCATACTGCAACGTTGCATTGCTTCGCATGCATGAGCAAATGTCTGCACTCTACGGTGCAGAACAAGACAGGACAGTGAGAAGCAGGCATGGAGTGCAGAGGTCCTGGCCAGGCCAGCATACGATGGGCCTCCCCCTCAGAGCACAGCTATTGATGCCTGAGAAGGTGGGCCCAGCCCAGGGAGGTATGGGTGCCCCGGGGGGGGGGAGGGGGGGTTGGGGTGCCCTGGGGGGGTAAGGGTGGGGCAGGAGCCATGACAACAGGCAGCAGAGCATACCAGCCAGCCCAACTTGTTTGGCAACTATCCTCAGGCGGTGGCCCTGTTACTTGAGTGTAGAGCTGTTGGGCAGTGGTATAGGTGGAGTTGACAGCTTGGAATGTGCCATATGCATTCTTGATGGTGCCTGCATTTGCAGTAGACACGTGAGGCACACACATAATGCTGTAGATCACCAGCATGCCACTGACCAAGCACCACACTCAGCAGACATGCAGTAGTGCTTGCTTTAAAGTCAGCGGTAGCAAAGACTCCAGCTCTCAAGAAGCTTTCCCATCAGGCCTTTCTGCTAGGATTGAGAGATTGCAATACATCTCTGTGACTTTGCAGTGAAGCCCACCCTGGCCACAATCAGGACCACATGCAGAGGATTTTTCAATGGTGACGCAAGATTGCGTGCTTGTACAGGTGCGCTGTGTTTGGTTGGTTTAATACAAGGCAACACATGACTGTCAAAGGTGTCAAACTGATAGGCTGTATAGGGTTGCACAGGACAGACTGCTCTGGAGAGACAAGGCTTGTCCTGCACGTACCCTGCTCATGAAGAGCCGGCAAGCGCAAGTAATATTATTAATAATAATAATAATAACAGTGTGGACATGGCAAGGATGGCATGCAGTGCAAACAGTTAGGTGAGATCTTGCAGCTGCTGACATTGCCAAGCCACGCAGACTGTCCTGTTGATGGTACAACATGAAATCAAAACAGTATATTGATAACAAGATCACCAAAGTAGGTGTGATGTGAAGGAAACATCTCAGTATAATAAATGCTGAGAAAGCCGTCCCAACATCTGCAGGAGATAGCGCAGGGTGGGGGAGGGAGGAGGGGGTTTGCATGTCGGTGAAAACATGTTCTCGAAGACATGTTTTTCTTGCAGCGCGCATGCTAGCAAGTGTGCAGGAAGCAAGGAGTTGCAGGTAAGCAGCCTGTTAGGCAGCCTGTTGCTAGCCTGTCAGTGCTTGCAAGCTCACCTTCCACGTTCCCGGAGGTGAGATTGCTGACCGTCACGGAGGCATCGCTGTAAATGGTGTTCAGAGCCGTAGAGCCACCTGCAAGTCACATCCTCAGCGTCCTCACTTCGCATACTAGGCACGATCGGGCTCAACATGTGACAAAGCCTTGAGGTCTTGATGCTCAGGGGGAAGTGGAAACAGATTTGCTCAGTCAAACGCACTTCTGGCAGTCTATGACACTTTGGAAATCCACAGGGGAGACGAGTGAGATGCCATTGTACAGTGTACCTGTGGAAATGACACAATGTGTTCTGCTCTGTCAGTTGCTGCCTATGACTGCAAATAACAGCATGTGTCTGCATTATCGTAGGTTCGCCATGCCACACAAATAGCAAGGTTTTGCAGCGTCATGTAACCTTGCATTCTAAAGCATGCCCTGAGCTGCACACAAAACCAGATGAGACCACTTTTTGCTGGGCTGCATACTGGAACTTGTTGGTGATCAAGCACAGATTCTGACTTGCTCTGTGAACCGCTCACTCTGTTGTAGACGGCGTCGCTGCCTGATCCGCGTGTCAGAACCAGTCTTCATATGTGGCAGATCCTTGCTGGCATGCTTGGCAAGTTCTGGAGTAGCATGGGACTCCAGCAAGCGTCTGCGTCCCAACAGGCTTGCCAGCGCGGCATTGATTGTGGAAGTAGCTGCTTCAAGCTGCACACACAAGCATAGCATTCTATAGCTGATTATGACAAAAAGGCTTATCATGCAGCGCTCAAATGGCATGAGACAGCATTGAGACATCCTACACACTCAGCTACAGCTATATGGCTATGTATGATTGACAGACACCGCCGCTATGCAGTGCTGACTGAGTCCTGCCTGCGGTATCAAGTATCTCAAACGAAAGAGACTCTGCGCTTTGCCGCCGTTACCAGTCACCAGTAGGAGTTTGGAGCCAAATAATGTTACCAGATCGCAAGCGTGAAGGGCACCAGTGCAGGCAGGCAGGCAGGCAGGCAGGCAGGCATGCAGGTGTGCATACAGCCAGATAGGACGCTGTGAGCCTCAGACAACATCACACTTGCCGTGGCTGCCGTGGATGACGTGTAAGTGGTGTTGGCAGGCGGTGGGGTGTATTCAGCCACGTTGGTGAAGTAGTCTAGCATCTGCTGGGCATGGCATGAAGGTATGGGATCCCCAGTACAGTAACAAGCGGTGGTAGCAGCGCTCTGAAACTTGAATGGGAAGTTGCACTGCTGTACTCTACACAAAGCCATTGTTGTCAATGCTCAGTCAAGTCATGTAAAAACCAACCAAGCTGAGCAGTGCCATGTTTGGACATCAAGCAGATGGTTGATGAGCATCAATGTTCTGACTGCTGCTTTTCCACAGCCATGATTGGTGGCACAGCACAGCACAGCACAGCACAGCACAGCACAGCACAGCACAGCACAGCACAGCACAGCACAGCACAGCGCAGCACAGCACAGCACCATTATCATTGTCAAAGGGCAGCTGGTACAGATCAGCAAATCCTACTCCCACATGTGCAGCACCATATGGCAGTTTATGTTTATGAAATGTTGACACAACGATGGCAGCAGCAAGTGAAACTGCAATATGGCAGAGGGAAGAAACATGCAGAGGAGAAAGATCACCGGTTCACAGCCAGCTGGGTAAGGACATTCTGCACCGTGGGGGACAATGAATCTTTCAGGGCAAACCTGGCAGCTACGCCAGCAAGAGCTGTGAAGTACTTGTAGTTGACAGCTGGAGGGTTGTTAAGATCATAAGACTGCAAACACAGGTGCTTACTTGGACACATGCTTTGTGCCTCATGTCTGTGGTATCGGCGTGAGCTTGACTGCAAGGTAGTTCATGACCATGGCATCATGTCTGACAATGCACCGCCAGTGGGAAACATATGTGTCCCTGCCTCATGAACATTGCAATGGCCTTATCAGATAAGCAGTCCAGTCAACTTTGCATGCGGTACTTCCAGCACATATCTGCAACCCCCCCGTCTCATGGCCACAACAATGTGACCCGATGACCGTCAGGGCCCCAGCACGCCAGCAATGCTGTGATTATGGTAGACAAGCTGCATCCAGACTTCAGTTTTGCTGTACCTCGATGCAGTATTGCAGACAAGACAAGATGCCATGGAACTCAACAGCAGTTCAAACGGCAAGTCAGTCAACAGTTATGCTGTCATTGTCAACACAGAGGGAACCGCATGGCTACTTGGTAATGAGGCTTACTGCATACAGTGACCCATCATTTGCTGCAGCAACAACTGAGGCATCCACCAAAGGTAGATACCCATAGCCAGGGGTCAGCACAGCCAGTATGACTTTGTTGACGGTGACAGTGTCGTAGACAGTCTGTGTAGCACCTGCACAAAAGCAGACCTGCAGTGCTCAACACAGACGAGAGACAGGCGCATCAACAACTGGAAGCACACATCAGAACACCAGGAGGGCCTGTGTGGACAGACAGACAGACAGGCAGGCAGGCGGGCAGGCAGCAGGCAGCAGGCCTGACTTTTTACAAACCACTTGCAACAGACGACGCTGACAAATGTGGGAACTACATGAACTTGTTGAGTTTAGTTTGCCTGCATGCATACTGCATGGCCGTTGCGATCAGCCCCCGTGTGTTTGGAGAAGGTGTGCACACTGTCTTAGTTGGCTGCCTTGAGTTGAACATCAGCTAGACAGTGAAGTTCTCACCGGAGCCACCGTCCACACACACATATGTGCTTGATGTCAGTCCGGTTGCATTGCAAGCCAGCATAGGATTGTTGGTGTTGAAGACATATGGCGTGATGCCATAGGCAAACTGCACCTTCTCGCATGTGTCCCCCACAACGCTGAAATATGTCATGTTGCATGTCTTTGGTGGCAAACATATAATTTTGCCAGCTGTCATTTGCCTGCAGGCCAGCATTGACAACAGCATGTTGCTCTGCACAACACAAAGTGGATGTTATCAAAGACACAACATTCAAATGCTGAACGGTGTCTTGCATCGTGCAGAAGCGCCTTACAACTGTGGCTTTAGTCTTGGCAACATCATGCACGTACCTAGCTCATCATGAGCTGGAAAGCGTAAACACTGTTGTACTTATCTCAAGTATTGTCATGCTGGTTGTGAATTGTTGGCAAAATGGGACATGAACTCACGATGCACAGTTGAAATCATTGCCCGCATTTGCAGCCACCAGGTCTGGAGGTGTCACTCCAAGTAGCTGAGAGAGCGTGTTGCATGTGTCTCCAGCCTGCATAAAACCCACAAGACAAGCTGTCACTGCTTACACAAGCTTCAACACATTGCCCGTGAATACTGGACACCAACTTTGTGGCACGTACTACCAGCAAAACGGCATGGCATCCACGCCAAACAACTATCACCTTGTGTATTACCAGTGACCATCACCCGTCACTGAGTGGCCATGACATTTACCAGCATCTAGTTTTCATGCCAAACAACCATAGGGCCGCTGCTGAGCATCTTGAGCATGCATGCACCATACTCAGCAAGTCTCCAAGCATTGCATGCTGCTAGCTCTTACCTTGAGCAAATACTGGTTGTTCACTGTGCAGTTTGCTACAGCACGCACTGTCAAGTTGGCCATGCCTGGTCCCACATTCAGGGTTCCATTCTGGACCGCAGTCAAATTCAGGACCTGCGCGTATTGACCTGCATGGTAACATAGATTCTGCTGTTGCGAATTGCTTGTGCGTCTGTGTTCACAACATGGAAGCATGTGCATATATGATTTGACTGCGTAACATAGCTTGACTTGTTGTGTATGCTTGCAAATCCAGTGGGGCAGCGCCTCGCAAGTTCTTTGTGGCTACTGCGCGCCTGCTGACATGCTGCTGAAGTGCACAGTTGTGAAATGCAGCATGCGTCATGATCTGGCCAGCAGCTGCAACGTAAGACGACTGCAAAATGAAGTGTTTGAGGCCCTGCAGGCTCCTGGTGATACAGCCAGCCATGCAGTATGGAGATGCTGTTTGAACACGACATTTGCGATACACAGGAATTGTGCTCTGCTGTCCCTATCATCTTGCATGATTGAGCATCCAACTCTGTGGCAGCATTGGATGCCTGCACAAAGTTAGAGCAGCCAGGTGTGCATATGACCAGCAAGATTCTTATTGTCTAGACGCAGTCACTTTGCCAATGGCTTGCCAAATCATCGTATGGTTGGTCCAGAAAAACCTTATTGTGACTTTTCCTAAAGTGCATGCTCAACTTGGCATGCATGGCAACGTGACTTGCAAAGGCTGCATATACTGGCATTGCAGTTGCAGACATGACTTCATGGATGCAATTGGCAGGCAGGAACAGAGCCCTCAAACCTCATAGACGAGTTAGCCCCCTCAATGAGGAATGAGGAAAAGAGGCAGGGAGAACGTGTGGGCTGTACCTAGGGTCACCCCCAGGAATGAGTTGACTGAGATGTTCAGAGCTGACAAGTTGGCAGTGCTGAAAGTTAGATTGGGACTGGCGAGGTTGGCCAGAGTCTTGTTTGCACCAGCACTGCCGTCAAACAAAGGGATGCTGTCTACAACAGCTGTGTTGACGACCATGCTATCATAAATTCCCTGTACGCACATGTGAAGCATAGTCCTGGCCATCTCCTGATGCGATTGTGAAAAGGCCAAATTGCTGTCAGCATAACAGTGCAGCTCTATTGGAGCCTGCTATTGCAGACTCAAATATAGTGAGGAGTCAAAGGCACATGCTGCAGTGCAATGCAGCAAAGAATGCATTGCACGTGCACAGCAGTAAGCATGATGGTGCCTATGATGGTACAAGAGCTTGGTTCAGATGGTGCCATGTTACTCCTCAGGTTTAGTATTGCAAAGCATATTTGCAACGTCATGCTATGTGCACAGTGCTGTCAAGAAATGTGTTGCATGTCTACACACCATTCAACCGTTTTATTGATTAGGTCTATGGTCATCATCATGTGCGGGGTGCTTGCGACACGGCATGGCACAACATGACATGGCACGGCACGGCACAGCATAGCACAGCACAGCACAGCGCAGCACAGACCAGGCACTGGTACTCACCTGGGACTGTGGCTGTGACAAGTTTGACACAATGCCAGTATTGCTGATAGCACCAGCTGGGATGATGCCGGTGATGTCGCAAAACATGTTATTTAGTGAAGAACCAACAGTCCCTGTACCAGGGGTGTCCGTGTAGTTGTCCACACACACTCCTGCATTGTTTTGCAGTGATGCAGACAGGGCTGACAGGAATGCATTCTTTGCCTGTATAGCCGCAGCAGGGCTGGGTGCTAAAGCATCGATCCCCAACTCCATGGCAAAGCCAAATGTTGCTGCTGGGTCGCTGCTGGTGGCCAGGGCAGCCGACAACTCTGGGGTGCTGACAACAACAGGCTGCTGCGCTGGCGGCAGAGCATTGGCCACAGCTGCAGCCATGTTTTTGAGCTCAGCAGTGGATAACACAGGTTCTGCTGCAAGAATCTGGTCATACTCGGCCACAGCTGCTGTGAATGGCGGATTTGCAGCTGCTATGCTTTGGGAAAGCACAGTCCCTGGGATGGTGGCTCCGTTGGCTAGGGCATAGGTAGTCAAGCTGGAGCCAGCTGCTCGTGGGGCAGGTGCTGCAGACACCGCAGCATTGGCAGAGGCTGAAGGGCCGAGAGCAATGCCTGAGCTGTTTGTTGCCAGGGTTCCAAAGCTTGTCCCACCATTGCTAGCAGTGCTGTTGCCGGCAGCATTGATTGGGTTTGTGGGCGTGCTGTTGATGATGTTTGCTGTGCTGGTGTCAACATGACCAGAACCGGAAGTTGTATTGGAAGGTGAAATGCTGGCTGTACTGGAGGTAGTTCCCGTGCTAGGGCTGGAAGATGGGGACAGGCCAGGAAGCCCCGGCCCCGAAGAAGGGGAGCTAGGCGTCACTGAGCCTGAGGACGAGGTGGAGGAGCTTGAAGAAGGGGAAGTGTTGGAGGTGGGGCTAGACGCTGAGGTTCCTGTTAGGCTTGTTCCAGTGGCATTGGTTTGCGTAGACCCAACACCTGTAGTTGTGCCAGTAGACCCCACTGTGCCGTTGGTGCCAGCTGTGGTGGACCCTGTGGCTATGTTGGGAGTGATTGAGCTGGTGGTCGTGGTACTGCCAGTCCCAGGGGTGCCAGCAGGGCCACTAGCAGGCACAAGTGAAGATGTGGACGCGGCGAGGCCCGTTGCAGGAGCATGCGCAGGCACCAAGAAGGGCGTAGACGAGGCGGGGCCTGGTCCAGGAGCTTGTGCACGCCCCGGAACGGGCGCAAAAGCAATTGAAGGGGCGGGGGCTGTTACTGGTGGTACTCCCTTAAGAGAGGGAGCTGTAAGATTGGCGGTTGAAGGTGAACTGGGCGCAGCCTCGGCATGCGCGTGAAGGTTTGCCACGCACAGATAGACGAGTAGTACGGTCACACATCGAGAACGCCCATCCAACAGTCCTACTACAGCGACCTGCACGGTGAAAATGCTGAATTGCTGGCGACGCAGGCGTCACAACCATATGGTGATGCATGCAGTGCCTCTGCAAATTGCGAGCTTAGGGCCGCGGTCGCGTTTACACACGCTCGTGCAAGCTGTTCAAACCGAAGCACGCAGCAGATGAGCAGCTGTGTTCTGATCTTTGATGAGTGAGAGCACAGCAAAGGCGTGAACACACGCGATCGTATGCTAGAAGATGTTAGGTGGTGACAGTCTTACCATACTGATGGTCTTCGGCCACGAGTGACTGCCCTGAAGGCGTAGACAGAATATACGTGCAACTGCGTGACAAATAAAACGCTTGAGGTTGTGCCCAGGAACAGGATGTTTGTACGCTCGTCACACGGTCACTTGCACAGACGAACTTCTTATCTGACCAGAATCAGTCATTTGCACTGGTTCGAACTGTAGTAATTTGTGCTGTTTGAGGGGTCGTTCGAACCGTGGTAAAATGATCAACCCAAATTTTCCGAACGTGCCCCTCAGCTTCTTTCAGCAATTTTACGTAGCCATTTGTGTGACTGACCACTGACCACATCCAGATTCCTTAGGCTCCCTGTGGTTTGTCATCAAGCATAGGGTTGGGTGTGTGACTAAATGCATTCGTGGACCCTTTAGCAAGTGGGGCTGTTAAGTACGCATCCGTACAATATGTATATTGTACGGATGCGTACTTAACAGCCCGTGATGCTGCTGCAAAATTTGCAATAATACGTCTGATTTACAGCATTCAAACTCAATCATTATTGCCGAAGCTTTGCTGGTGGTGTGCTAGGGTGCTAATATTAATGCTACATGGGGTCATAACCATTTGTCAGTCACAACTCGGAAGAACGAAGAACAGTCCTGGAGAATAGCAATGTACAATGCTTCAGGCCTATGTGGCTGCCACTGGCTTGGCTACAGCTGCAGGTGCCTTCCCATCAGCTAAATTGCCCTTGTTTGCCTGCTTCAATGCAATTTTCATTGCCCTGTGCTTGATGTAGTCTCTGTCCAGGACACCATCCCATTCTGATCCTGGCTCGCCTGTATCGTGGCATTTGCATCAATAATAATTTTTACAGGCCTTGATGCAAACATCCAGGCAGAAGAATATGCATGTCCTCAAGCTGTTCCTAATAACACCAATGGCCGCTCCCAATCAAGCAGAGCAGTGGATGCCTCGCCAGCATTTTGATGCAAAGTATTAGATTTTTGGAGCAGTGCAAAATAAGAAATTTGCAAGCAAGACATTGAGAACACACTCAATGCTGCAATGCAGTTTGCAGCAGAAGAACCAAAGGCAGACCCCTCACGTCTCCACTGACAGATGATCAAAAGTGCACAAATGCAAGCAATCTGCAACCCATGTATTCAGCATTATGAAGGCAAAATCACCTGCAGCAGCTGTGTCCTTCTCACTGCCACCAGGGCTAGGCGGCCCCACAGGGTCCATGTCTGCGCCTGTGTAGCCCAGTATATGAGCCAGGTCTGATTTGATGGTGTCCTGCTTCTTGCCCTTCTTGGCCTTCATGGTCGCTCCTGGTGGCATGATCTGCAGCGCATCAAGAGACAGCTGATGTGAATGCACACTCAGCCTGTTGGCAAGAGCTAGCACATGACCCCATCAGCAGCTGTCTGCTGGATCTGTAGCACGAGTGTCAGCAGAGTTTTGCTGTCGAGCAGAGTTGAGGTTTGGTCAAACATGCCCTGATGGCAGGAAAGTGCTGTAAAAGACAGATCTTAGCAAATTGCATCAAACACCACATGTGCATCACAGCACAGATGCAGAGACAATGCTGCTCAGGTTGCACAGGTGGCAGACAGTGTGCAGTGGGGGCTCACATGGCCAGTAGAGGTGACATTGTCCAGCCAGGCAGGATCAGTCCAGGTACGGCGGCGGAAGCCCTTCTGCAGCGCCAGCTCTGACTTGGGGGGTGAGGTGGGCGTCTGGTACCCAGTTGCTGGCTCATTCTCATCCACCTGCACCATGCTTTGTGATGCGCTATTGCACCATGTTTTGTCATGCGCTGTCGCGCCATGCCTTGCTCAAATGGTCTGGGTCAGGGCAATGCATGACCCAATGCTGGGGATGCAAGTCCAATGGGGCTTCAACAGGTAACGCAACTGTATGTCCTACTTTTGCCATGAAACAGCATGACAGTGCAAACAGTGTGCAGTGTGTTTCGCAGCCAGCCTTCAGTTGGCTATGGACTTGTTGTTGGCCATCAATGGGAATCTTTGGGTCCAAAGCAGCATGCACCTGGCTGTGTTGAGCAGACTCAACACCTGTGTGGCAACACGACGACCAGGGTGTACCTTGTGCAGCGCTGAGATGAGGCGCTTGTCCAGGTCCATGAGGCGAGTGAGGCGGTCTGCCACTCCGTTGACCAAGCCAGGCAGGTCAGGAAAGAACTCAGCATCATCTATGGTGTTGCCCAAGCCATCCAGAGTGACTGTTGCTGTGCCGCTGGCCTCTACAGCAAGCCATGTAATGTTGCTTCAGCCATGCACGACCCATCTCACATATGTGACTCGGCGAAAGACTTGCTGGTTGACACAGGAGACACCTGACTTGCAGTTTGACAACAGATGACTGCAAATGACAGCATTCTGTGTGTGCGTATATGTGTTAAATGGTGTACCATTGGGTAGAAACTGGTGGTCAGCAGTGAGAGGTGCTATTGGTGTTTAATGATGTTGTGCACAGACAAATTTTCACGTCACGCTTATTACAGAATCATGACAGCGAGCAGCAAAAGGCATAATGAAGGTGAACAGCAGCAAGCTAAAGTCAGATATCCAAGGCATGAATCATGGACAGCAGCAACTGGCAGCACTCAGCAGTGACAGGCAAAGCAATAGGCAGCAGCAAAAGGCAGCCAGTATGTGCAGACCTGCAGGCAGGACAGAGCGCTCTGCTGCCAGGTTGGCCTCAAAGCCTTCCCGCGACTGCCTGAGGCTGTTGGTGGGAGAAGCCATGCTGCGGGGGCGGGTGCTGCTGTTGCGCGACAGCTGCCTGCCAGCAGCCTCTCGGCTGGTACGCCGGCTGCTGCTCCTTGACAAGCCGCGCTGTTGGCTGGCATCATGCAAAGCTGTCTCCAACCGGTTCATCAGCGACTTCAGTCCCTGCACAGTTGAACAAGCATTTGCTGTCGGCTGCTTCTGTAACAAAGTGTGCGTGCATTTCTCAGACCCGGAGTCAGTAACAAGCCAGCAAAGAGGCACATGAGTTGCCACAAGCCAATGTTGTTGCTCAGTTTGTGCACAAGCGCCTCAACTCTCAGGACCCCAGTACCAAAAAGTCGATGATGAAGCCATATAAGCTGATGGCATGCATGACAAGGCCTTGTGAGAAGCAAAGACAGAGTCCTTACAACTCACTTCTGCCCTTGACAGCAACTGCTGCAAGTCAACTATGCAGCAACAGCAGTCCTTCAAGCAGCTACAGCCATGGACTGAGGGCTGGCTTGAGGCTCACCTGATGAGCCCCAATGCATACGCTGCGCGCCTTGTTGAACTTCTTCTTGGCCAGCGCTTTAGTTCGCTGAGCCTCCTCTATGTGAGCCTCGACGCCGCCCAAGTCTACATCTGCTTCTGAGGCTGCATTCTGGCTCTGGAACATGTTGGAGCGGTTGTCCAGCAGGCCTGTCATTTGCTCCTTGGCCTGCGCTTCCCTGACCTCTGCCAGGCGCACCAGCTCACGCATGTTCTCCTCCTTGCTCCGCAGGCCTGCAGCATGTCACACGGGATACATGAGCTCAAGTCAATGGTGGCGCAGTTGGTGACAGCAGATTCTCGACTGTTTGTAGAGAGTTGTGACCCCAGAAGGCATTTATATGCATGGGCGTAATGGAACGAACATGATGGTATGCAGTTGACCTCTGGCCTCAGATGTCCAATGCCAGAAATCAGAGCGTGAAGTGACATGCATATACTGCCGTCGTTTACAGAGGCATGTACAAGGCTGTGCACAATTTAGAATGTCAGTTGAGATGGGAGTAGCCAAGTCCTGAAGTGTGTTGTCCAGCAGAGAATTCCAGCCTATCAACTTGTAGGATGGCAAGCAAGGATTGGATGGCTTGCGCAATGCAAGCACACACAGATTCAGAAGAACGGTCTGGAAGCATGATGTAGGAGTACCTTCCCAGTAGGCAATGACTTGGTCAGGGGTGGCAGCTCCACTGATGGAGTGCAAGCGGTACCAGGCTGCCTCCATGGCCTCCAGCTTGGGTTGAACAGCCTACATCATTGCAAAAGTGATTTCATGTCATGTTGATTCAGACCATTCATGTCCAGGCGTGGTGCCAAGCACTTCACATGCCAACACCAGATGCAAAGAGCTGATGTTGCAGCTCGATGATACGATAGAGTGATGCTCACAGACGCAACAAGTCCTGTGTTGTCAGTAAGGCTAGGTGCACACAAGCCAAGAAAGGATCATGCTTTGCCTGATCCTGAACATATTGTACTTGATAAGCAGGAGCAGCAGCAGCAGCAAGATATAGGATGTCACCTGCAGCTGCATCTCGTATGCCTCTTCTTCCATCTTGAGCTTGGTGTTGCGCTCACGCTCCTGGCGCTCCTTTAGGGCCACACGGGCAGCCTTACGTGCCTCACGCTCTTGTGCAGCAGCTTGCCTTCTTTCCATGTCATACACCTGGATGCACAGCATCAATGATAAGTCTTCTAAACTACCTCTACTCATTTGTAGATGCTGTGATGCACATGTTGCGTCACACCAACCCTGCCCTGATCACTGCATCTTCTCTTGGAGGATTACAACTGTGCACATGCAAGACAGCTGCCCTGCGCGATCCGCTGAACATGGTGAAATCCGACTGTTGCTGAAACTCAGCAGATGATAGCAACATCGAAAATCGAAGTGCTTGCTGACTATACACTGGCAATGAGGCTGACCTCCTTGCGCCTGTCTTTGAGCTTACGCGTCCAGTCCCTGTGTGCATCCTCTGCCATTTTGCGCATGTGCGCCAGTTCACGGTCTGCATCCTCCCTGGCAGCTCTCATGTCATGCATGTAGCTGGTCAGCACTGTCTCATCCTCCAAGTAGTTCTCCTGCATCTCTCGGCCCTCCTGGACCTTGATGCTCATTGCCATGTGCTCCCGCCTGATCCAATGAGAATGAACACATCAGTTGGAGGCGATTGGTGCTGGTGCTGCTGCTGCTGCTGTGAACTGGACAGAAAGTACCAAGGTACCTTGTCAGATCAACTGTTTTGGTAACAGGGCTATGCGCATGCAATTGCATGAATTGCATGACAGCACGAAGGGATGCATGCAGTATTTGTCCGTAGCTGTGCAAGCCCACAAAAACTATTGATCTGCCAGAGGCTGTCTGAATGTCTTGATTCATGCTTGCAAGTCAGACTAAGCCATGCTCATACGATATGGTGGTGGTGGGCATGAAAGCCCAGCAGCTATACCATCAAGGCTTGTGGCTGCTCACACCAAAAGCTGTCATGTATGTGATTAACCGCGCCCTACACACAACATCTGTTTGCATTTGCACATCCTTGATGCCAAATCCCTGACTAGGCACTGCCTGTTTATGCTGTGCCCCAGATCCAAGATGTAATCAGGTAATATGGCCTGCAAGCAGACCTTGTGCGCTCGCCTAGCAGCGTGTACAGCCGATTCTTGGCTTCTACTTCTATGAGCTCCTCCTCCAGGACCTTGGACTCCTCTGTGAGGGCTTTGATGCGGGCCTGATCGTCAGGGGGCTCTCCTGGCATCAGATTGGTGCAGTCTTTGCTGGTCAAGCTGAGGCGAGCAATCTGACTCTCATGCCGTCGCGCTTCCTGCAAGTAGGCTGACAGCATGACATCATGGCTCAATCAAACAGAGATGTGTTGATATAATGAGGTGAACACACGATAAAATGATGAACACTCACTCAATGCTGATCAATGCATGACAGCATAGCGTTATGGTGCGCAAGAATATGGTTTCCACACTGAAAAATTGTCACAATAGTCACAATGATGCACAGCATGTCTGGCATACAGCAAGTAAGAAGCAAGTGAACCTTTCTGATCTCATTCAGCTTTTCCATTTTCAGCTCCACCTCTTTCCGCAACCGACGTACATCTTCCTGCTGCAGCTCTCCTCCTGCCTTGCCAGACTGAGTCTTGATTTCAGCCAGCGAGGCCATCAGGTGGGAGCGCTCCCGCTTCACAACTTCAAGCTCAATTCTCTGCAAACAATCACGCAATAGTTTGCACACAGCAACAGACAAAACACAGCCTGCAGTGAAATCACAAGTAAATGCTGCAGCAAGAAGGACTGTGGAATGAGGGCGGGCTGAGCAAAATTAGAGGCAGCAGATGCACCAAAACTTTGGTCAGTAGCTTTAGGCTGGGCTCACCAGCTCGTCTTCCTCGGTCAGTTCCTCTTCCGCTGCTAAAGCAGGATTGTCTGGAGAAACAGCATGCGATCCACCCCCCTTGACAGTCTGTACACTGTATCCAGGGCCACGATTGGATGTCCCAGACTTGTTACTTTGCTCAAACAGGACGCCTTGCTCGCCATCGATATCTTCACCAAGAAGCCTTGCAAGCTCTGGTGCCGACTGCAGATGGAAAGCATTGCAGATAAGTTGTGCTTGTCTAAAAAGGTGCGGGCGATACTAATGGGCCAGGGGTACATGTTTCGCAACAGAGGTGCAGGCAGCACCTTAAGCAGCTCTTCCCGCATCCGCAGGCGCGGGAGCTTGGGAGCGGCCTTATGGGCCATTGTGCTCACAGATAAGTGGGCAGAGTCTGGTCAACTGCAGTGGATGTTCTCACAACCTCGGATTGCTGACCGCAAAGATGCAAGCCCTGATCAGGTCTGCATGGCGAAGGAGGCTAGTGCACAATGTGCAACTGACGGTGGCCATTAGCTCTGCCGTCCAACTGAGATCTGCCTCTGGACTTTGCGGTTCTGTGTAAAAAATTTGCATCCCTCGCTGCCTGATTAACCCACTGGGGTTGTGTCTCAACACAACCAGTGCATGCAGGCTGGCATGTAGGCCATCGAGGCCATTTGACCATAGACTGGCGATGCAGTTTGCAAGGCATGGCAACAACGAATGAGTACTGTTTGCTATGGGTTTGGCATGCAGTTGCAAACTCGGAGATCTTCTGTGGATATACACCTCAACATATCACCTGCTCACTGCAATCAGGACTTGTGTCAATCTTAAGCTTACCAAGAATCTGAAAGAACAGGGTGCAAGGCTTGCCTGCAAGCGGAATGCATGGTGCTGTTGGCACCTCAATCGGATTAGCATGGCTGTTTAAAGATGTCAAGCCCCATGGCACAGGCGTACTGCAGCCATGTGGCATGCAAGTTTAACCGTTTACTTTATCCAGACATGTGACCTATGAAGTAAGCTGCTTGGCTTTGTCCCTTGTACCATCATACAAATTGACAAGCATCATGGTGCATTAATTATATGACATAGGTGCTGTAAGGTGTCCTTAAGTTCAGCTGAAAGTGAAGCAGCAGGCACATCAGCTGGAACAATAGGGGAACACGCTATATTTCCGCTGTATCCTTTGTGTCTATGCTGTTTGTCTGCATGAGAAAGGTCTTGTGCCTTCTTAGCAATCCCTGGCAGCAATCTTGAATAATGCTGCATCTGCCAAGGTGCCAACCTTGAGCTCATTAGGTGTCACCTTGTAGTACTGCAGCAACGGTGAGCCTCAGATGTCTTATTGAGTGGCTGCACGCAACGGCAATACACTTGACACAAGTGTATATCACTGCACTTGCCTTTTTGATCAGACCCTCATCTCTGACACTACTTAAGCTGTCTAAAGACCGCTGCTCACCAGCCACCATATCTATGATAGCTTGCAGCTGCAGTCACAGCATATGTTGGCTGTCAAACAGCAAGATGACACCCAGAGTAGAGATTGGATCAATGCACATCACAATCTTTGATTAAGATGAGCATACTTGCTGAGGCTCTGCATCAAAGCGTGCCACTAGCAGATGTTTGCAGCTCTCAGTCACTCCAAATCTTTTGAAACTCTCAGATATCTGCACCAGAACATGAAATAATGAACTTTGAGTGTATAGCGACAAGCAGCAGGACCTCAGCAAAAGCGTGGTGATGCCGGGAATTCAGGAGGCTCACATGTCTTGAGCCTGACATATTGTAAACCAACTCTGCATGCAGGGACTTGGTGATCAGCTTGCCTCGATGCTGCTGTGCTAGTGCCTGCTGAGCTGCAATGCGCAGGACAAACAGATCTGCCACCTGCAAGGGCAATTGGGTCCCTGAGCAGGTGTTGAAGCATTTTCCAATGAAGCATTTTGTTGTTCCTTTGTGAAAGCACGACACCTACCACTTCTGCATTCAGCATTGCAACCTCAGGCTCAACTTCGCCTTCCTTGACCCTGTTTTGTAGCTCCCTGTAGGGAACATAGCCTCAGGATTGAGCAAATGCTCACAAGCAGCTGGGGTGTGGGAAGAGGCCAGCCATACTTGCAATTAGCGACATCCGCAAAGAGTGCCACGTGCAGTGTTTTGCCAGGCAGCCCTGCAAATGTCCACGCCTCAAATTGTTTGGTAACGTCCAGGGCTCCCATGAGGTGCTATGCGCGGTGCTATGCTCGCATGCAAGTTGTAACGCGCTGGTACCGGCCGTGTTGGCCTGTGCAAACGCGAGCGGTCACAGCCACACCGCGACCTAGATGTTTCACGAGACTGGCAGTGCTACTAAAGCAAATTGTTTGCGCGCAGTCAGCAATTAGCTTTTCTTTGGCTTGCAAGCTTTTCAAAAGCCGCGGCGGCTCCGAGACCACCCAACAACAAATTAACTTATGCTTCCTCAGAGAGTCAATTGCTGGCCACCTGTAAGTGCGTGACCGCCAGCTGCCATAGCCAAAGTAAGGTGCCAATATACGTATATATATACATGACCAGGTGGCCGCCATGTTCAAGCCAAAGTCACTGCTACTTCACTGGTAAACTTACGTGCTCAGCACATGACATGTCTGTACAGGTGGTAGGTATTTGAGCAGATCCCACTCAGAACTGTGTTTAGGTTGGACAGGTGACACAGGTATTTGCAGTGCAAGTAGTGATATGTGGCTCATTAGCACGTCAGCCACAGTTGTCGGAGGTGCTTGACATTGAGACTCAAGTGCGAATGCAGTTAATAGCATCCTGCAGTGATACGGTCTGACTTTCAAGTACCAAGCAGCAACTGAGGTAGCGCTGCTTAAGTGCTGCAAGGCTGCATGACAGGTCGGCAAGATGATGCTACTGCTGCTGTACAGCTGCTGTCAGCTGTACACACCACCAGGCCTGCCCCTGGGGCCTACTTTGCCCTCTGCATACTCATCCCAGAAGACACTGCTGCCATATATACTGCCAGGCTCAGCAGGATGGCGGGACATGGCACCTGCATATGACATACAACATCAGAGTGCACACACACAACTACACAAGCACCAACACACGGAAGACTTTGCTAGTGTCATTCCACCCCAGTGAGCTGGTCTGCCCAGTACGCCCCTTGGCATGTCTGGTCTTTGCTGCAAGAAACAGCGCAAAGTCATAGCTGTTCAGCATCCACATTTGCAAAAGCAGGTCTGATATGGCAAGTTTGACCCTGTGCACTAGCAGTTGCGCAAGTGCTAAAGCCGACTTATAGAGAGACTGCCAAGCATGCCATGCCCGCAAAACAATATCATGTCACTACATCGGTTCCAATCCTCATCAAGGACTGTGCCAGAGTAGCATTCGCGCTGCGTTCAGCTTGCAACATTCCCAAGCTAGTTACTTGACTCCTGATGTGGGGCTCACCACGAGCACCAGCCCTGCCGCAGGGGCCCTCCTGCAGGCCTGCTGCCCTTGAGTCCTCAGCAGCCTCATGGGCCAAGGCAGCATGAATGTGATGAGTCCTGTCCGCAGCTGTGTTGTAGTATTCAGGCTTCACCATGCGCTTCTCAGCTGGCAAGTCAACATAGAAATGGCGATTGGTGGTTTCCCAGCGCCCCTCATGAGTGGCATAGTCAGCCCTGTTGCCAGCAGGGCATGTCAAGTAACACAAAGCAGCCATTTTGCTGTTTGCGAAGTGTTTACGTCTTTGAAATCAGCCCAAATGCAAGCAGAACATTTTCAGTGATACATGTGTGTGGACCCTGCATTGTCAGCCCCTAGTTGAGGGCAGAACATATCATGCACATTGTATGTACATTGTCCATGCACAGTGGCAGGCTCTGCACATGGTCACAATTTTGTAACCCATGGGCAAGGTCTTGTGGAGGCAATGCATGCGACAGTGCATCATGGCAGCAACATCAGCTTGATGCAGCAAAGTGATGAAGTGACAGGTCTGACTGACAACAGCAGGATGGCCATGACTGAGTAGGATCACAGGGTCAATAAACAGCAGCAGCAGCAGTCAGCATCAATTAAAATATTGCCATTGAGAAATGGAACACATGATGGGCAGAAGAGGCATGCACATCTTACGTGGACAGACCAGTGTTGCCAAGACCCCACATGGTCTTAGTGCAGCCCAACGGAGCAGCGGCACAGGGTGCAGCTATGCTGAGGTTGGCAGATGTAAGCATCATGGGAGTATGATGGGCAGCGAGGCGCTCATGCAGGTGGGCAGAGTCAGCTTGCTTTTGTGTGACTGGGTTATACACTGTGCCCTGCACAAGAGTTGCTGCATGTTGCTGATTGTGTTGCACGAGCTGGTGTTGCAAGGCAGACGCCTGCGTGTTGCTGCCAAAACTGCATGCATGCATTTGCGAATTCAACACAGGCATATCGATCTTCAATACATAGCAAACATAACTTGCCGCTGGATAGTGCACAGGGATGCAGCGTCTTGTGTTTGCCTTCGACTGGCGATCATGGTGTGGAGCAGTCACGACATGTGAAAGGTAGCTAAGTCTTCCTGCACTCAACGAAGTCAAAGCTCAACTGTGGAAGAAATTGATTATTTTTGTGCGAAAGGCAAGATCATGCATGTTGCTATGCAAGTGGTACTGAACCATGACAAGGCAGATGCCAGTGAACTTAGCACCTTTTGTTGCACCCACAAGAGGTTCCTCTGGTCCACTGTATGGGCGCAGAACAGGGTCAACTGCTGTGCCCTCTGCTTCCAAAAAGCGATCTTCAAACCAATTACCTGCACACGACAGCCATCCTTTCTCGTGGATACAAGCTAGAGCCTGCAGTGGCGTACCTCACATGCTGTTGATTTTGCTCGAGTTACGATAAACCCACCTTCAAGCACTCTATTGTTGTAGTCCCGTTGCGGCCGAGCAAAATTGCCGCCTACTAAAGCCATACTGCAGTGGAGCACAGCGATACTGCTAACAAAGATCACGAACAAACTTATATGTGTTGGAAGAGTACAAGCGCCACCCGGCCAACGCAAACACTTTGCGGCATGCCTTTCCCAAGGGCTGCGGTTGCAAGCATGAAGGCTGAGCTCACGTACAGGTAAGGTTGCTCCGAACTTTGCAATTCAGTTACAACGGCTTGTCGTCAAAGCCTTGCGTGACAGCGACGCAGGTATCCTGCGTGCAGATTCCGCACTGCACAGCCATTGTTTTGATATATCTATAGCTATAGGGCTACCTGGGGATCCGCCCCTGATGTTAAAGTTGCAACGCAATGCAGCTGGCTGAGGAGTTGTGATGAGGCAAGAGTGTGAATACTACTCTGACCGATCAAAAAGCTATCCAAGAAGTTCTTGGACTTTTTGAAACCTGACCTTGCAAGCATATGCAAGTTGGACAGCACAGTCAGGCCCAACGGTGTATTCCCCTTAACCAGATTTGCCAGACAAGGCTATGTCCCATCGTTGCAGACCAGTTGCATATTCACGCTCGTCACAACACGGTGCAAAATAATGCAAAGCCAAGGCAGCGACCCCATGCCGTGGTTGCAGCGCAGCGCACAGCACTAGCTACAGACGACGCTCATGATCCCGAAGACTTCCCTTTCCAGTCTCTGACTAACTTTTCTTCGGGTCAAGCACGCAGAGCAGCACCAAAGTTACCTCCAGCCAGAAAAGTTTCCCTGTCACTTCTGCAGCTCAGCACAGTAATAGCACTTTTGATCATTGGGCCAGCATGGGTGTTTTGTCAATGCATCACTCCCCGAGTATGGGCAGCAGCTGCAGTATACTGTGTGTTTTTCGGTTTTGGAGGCATACGCCGCACACTGAAGTACGGCAAGCTGAGTAGCAGGAAGCAAGATGCGCAAGTGAGTACCTGGCAGGGCAGATGGGCAATTGCCACATTTGTACTGCTGGTGATTGCAGGTCAGAATAGAGTGTGTTGCTTCTACATTGTTTTAGTTAGCACAACATGCCAAGCACACTTGGGTGCAGGACATGCTGCAAGTGCAATATTGTATAATGCATGCATGAGTGCAATCACAAAATGATAGTGTGTGTGTTGCACTGATGTGACAGTTAGCAAGCGTTGCAGTTGTCAGCCAAGATGGAGTTGGCATTGCAGGCCATTGGGGTGCATTGCACTGGTATGGGACCTGCTTCAAGCAGGGTGTTCTCCATCGCATCTTCTGTCGCCCTGTGATTCAATGTTTATCTGCTGTCCTGCTTTGTGGAGCCCTTGCGCTGCATATATGGGCTACTGAGACGCTGGGCAAGGTATACATTCTAAAATCAACTGCATATGCTGCCATCATCGATGTGCTCCAAGACAATGTTAGTGCTGGTTACTCACTTGGAAGCGCATGGAGGAGTCACTGGTACCTTCACAACACATCTGTGCAGCACATTGTTGCACCCGAGCTTACTGAGCTCTGCAAGATGACTTGCAGGCATACGATCGTTTGGTGGTGTCTGACAAGCTTGTGAAGACAGGTCCTTATGCATGGTGTCAACACCCTATTTATACTTCCTACATGCTGTTATTTTCAGGCTTCACTCTGCTGTTTGGTTCAGAAGAGTGGTGTTGTCTGCTGTTGTATGTCTGCTGGAGGTACTACAAGAGTCGTACAGACACAGAGGCCAGCATGCTTCAAGACGCATTTGGCAATGAATACAAAGTTTATCAGGAACACATTGGCAAGTTTGTTCCCAAGCTTCTATGATCATAGGGGCCAGAGTATACGCATCATCGTTGTCTTTGCTATGTTTCAATAAAGAGTGTCTGGGTCAGTTATAACAGTCAGTTCGGTCATGATCCTTGGTGATTTGTTGCTTGCATTGCACTGTACTAGTCATGGACACGCCAGACTGGTTAAATTTGGCTGTCTTCCTTCATTTTTGTGAGGGATAATTGAACACAAGGCTTGACTGTAAAGCAGCAGTTTTGACAAAATGAGATCTGCTTCCTTAAAGCTGCTGTGTAAGCTCACGGCTCACTCTGCTGATGTAGATGTGACCACTGACACACCTCCAATCTCAGTTCTACATGCATCATGCTTGCGCTTGTGGCTGGCCGTCAGAACTGTCAGCCTTGACCTAACAGTCAGCAGCAGACGCTACAATATTGCTCAGCAGCTTTCAAGTCAGCGGTTCTACTTACCATAACTGTAAACATAGCCTCTGAGATTTGTTTCAACACATCGCGCAGCCCAACACAACCCTGCATGACTGCATACTGTGCCACAATGTCTCCATGATTTAGGCATATTATCAGGCTCTGCAGATCAGTGTATCCTTGGGAACATGTATCTGAGATCCAACCTATCAAACAAGCTCACGACTGAACAAGAACAGGTCATGACATGTATGCATGAACTTCAGCAGGGACAGTAGGTCCCATGGCTCGAGCGTCAACACCCCCTTCTGAGGACAGTTGACATACCAAAACGGGACACCATACCAGGTATAACTGCACCTTCTACTTGCGACGGACACCTACGTGCTTTGTGCTTGGGCTCGTGGCCAGCAGCGTTTCTAGCAGTTTTACCTAAGCTCTGCCTCTGGTTTTTTGACGTTTACAGCTTGCATTTTGTCAGCACTCAGCCTACCCCTACTGCCTTCGACTTGCGTAGTGATGCAGTATGTGCCTGACAGCATATCCTGCAGTGTCAAATTCAGACTCGACATTAACCCCAACAGGCTACTGAGGTTCATCGACATGTGTACTTCCGAGGATTGGCCACCAGCTCCTTCAGAGAACTTGAAGTCTCTGGGCCGAGGCAAACGATGATGGGTTCGTCATCGGTCTGGACTATGTCGCGGCGTTTCCCCATCTGTTCAACGGCTCTCTGACCAAATTTCAAGAGACGGTCAGATCCAATCTACATAACGCTCCACGGGGATTCTCCAGAAGAGTTTCCGACGTGACGAAAGTCATGTGAGCACAGCATGATGTATTTCTACTGTTCGTCCATTCAGCTGAATCAGCTGAGTCGCTTCAGTAGATGAATTTTTCAGCCGACTCAGCTGAGTCAGTCGACTCTTAGACTGTCAAAAATGTGGGGAAACTGAATACTGCTTGAGAATTTTCTCGCGTTGCGTTCTCGTATCTGGCCAAGCTGTACAAACACCCTGGTCTTTCCTGACGCGTACAGGTTGTTCGGTTGCAATCGCAGCGGCTGCAGTCATGGCCGAGGTTACCATTGCACCATCAATGCCCGGAGAGAACACCAAGCACTCCCCTATGCAAGAAGGAGAGGTCCCTAGCATTGGACACATGAGTGACCCTTCCCCAACTTCTGCTGGTGCGCACACAAGAGGACTCGTCGTCAATTTTCCAATGGCTCTCCAAGTGCACACTGTGCTTGTTGAGGTTGCGGCTTGACGCAAATGCTCGATTACCCTGGCAATTCTCGAGGTTCCAGGCTGTACGAGCCCAGCTTGCTTGCCTTCCCGCGTCCATCAATGCGATTTGCTCCTCACCTGAATGCTGATTCTCACATGTGATGCAGGCGCCATTGGTGTGGACTCACACATTGACCCCGTGCCCGGCATCCACACTGCTCATCCAGACACAGACATGAAGGTGATGGAAGAAAAGACTCACCACGCTAGCCCTTCCGATGAAGCTCTTGCATCCATTGAGCCTCACAAGCCTAATCACGAGATCCCAGCCTCCGTGGATGCTGCTGCTCACGGTAAGTCTCGCCTTGCAAGTGACGCACTTCGTGCAAGGGCTGGCAGCGCTCTGCGTCTGACACAGAGCATGTACGAGCGCTAGCTGTCTCAGTCATCGTTGTTTTCTCGTTGAACGTCCCCAGTGCTTGCCGAGACAAATTCAGGTCTGACCATCAGGGTTGTGAGCTGCATCACCTGACACAGCAGGCACTCTCAATGCTGTCCATATGCAAATCATACTCCTGTTGCAGGCCACAAGGTTTCTGCTGGTGAAGACAACCTGCAAGAGATGAAAAACTTGAGCATGGACCACAAGAGTGCTGAGGACAAGACTCCAGCAATGGGGACCACTATGGCTGACACCCCTCACCCTCTCAAGGCTGAGACACATGATGCTCCAATGGTTGCCAAGTCAGAGACTGCGCACGCTGCTGCCACCAAGCTGGACGACATTGGTGTTTCCTCAGAGACCAAGGACAACCACCCTGCTGTGGCTCACGCTGTGCATGGAGTGGTGGAGAGTGCTGCTGTGCCTGCCACTGCTCACCTGGAGGACCACCCTGTCTTTGAGCCCACCCGTGAGGTGATGCCACTACCCTAGCTGTGCTGGCGTCGCAAAGTCTTGCTGTGTCTGGAGCGATTCCAGTCTGAACCACCAGATTTAGTCAGTCTGTTTCCACAAAGCTTGATCTGCTTGACAGGACTCAGCAGTAGCAACAACCTTGGCTGTTTGTCTGCAGTACCTGGACCACACTGTTGTGCCTGTGCTGCGTGCAGCACTCAAGGAGCTGGTGATGAAGAGGTGAGTGCTCTGACTCTTGTGTATGTCTCTCGTGAAAAGCACACGACCACCACCACCTCACCACATCAATAACATGCCTACCGCCACCAACTCCTGCAAACACAGTCTTTGTAACTCATTATAGTGCCATGTAGCGTCATCTCCCACCATCCTGCCACACAAATGTTACATTGTCTGCTAAAACACACCCATCTGTGCATCGTGTGTGTTCACCCCTATCTGTGCATCATATGTGTTTGAGCCTGAAAAGTCTGTTGTGGATGCATCAGGCCCCAGGACCCCTTTGGCTTCCTGTCCAACTACATCATGGAGAACAAGCCCAAGCACACCTCTGCAGCCCCAAAGCCTTGAGGTGCATCATTGGCAGACAGAGCTTGCTAACTGCAGCAATGCAGAGCCTGATTGTAATTTTGCCGTATGTTGTAATATGAACCATTCTCACTGGGTGCTTGTGTACACTGTTGAACTTGATAGCTGTGGATGCAAGAAATATTATACGCTACCCTATGCGTCTGTGTAATCACTACGCTGCATTGCATCATCTCAGGCAGCACACAGCATAAAGTGGCAATGCTCAGCATGTCTGTCCAGGAAATAAGGTGCTGTAGCTGCCAAGATACCAAGTCAAACATGATTGCATCAACAGCAGAATAACTGAACAGTCTCAGAACATCAAAATGGACTGTGAAAACCCAGCAAACAATGTCGCCTAGACTGAATTTGCAGAGTTCAGTCTATTTCTCAACCTGTACAAACAGACCATCAACTGTGTGACAACTTGTATCACTCACATGCAGGCATCACTAGGACTAGCAAACCCTCAAAGCAAAAACACAAGCGCCCACAGAAGGAGCATCTAAAACATAGAGAAAAATCATCAAAAACTAGGTCACATAGTATTTGCTCTCATGGATCTCATGAAAGCCACTGATCATCGCTCTACAGAATGGACAGAGCGGAGGCTTTTTGTGAACTTCGCACAAACTGATGGAGCAGTCCACACAAAGCCTGTGATTGCACCCATTAATTGCAACCTGCTCTGATTCATCTAAGCAGATTCCACAATCCCCACCACAGTCATCCTCAAAGCCAGCCACACTGGCTGCTCTTGAGATGATGCTTGGCTGTCTGCTGACTTCCCTCACACTAGCTTGGCGGCTAGGCGCCCTGGCCATGCTGCGAGACTGCCTGCAACATGACTTTTGTTATGACTGTGCAGACAAGCCCTTACAGAGTGGCCAGTGCTTTGCTGCTCTGGAGAGACAAGACTTGTCCTGCACGTACCTAGCTCATCATGAGCTGGAAAGCGTTTGAATTATTATTATTATTATTATTAGTGCTTTGCGTCCACAGCAAACACATGATAACACTAGTGGGCGACACATCTCACATGACATCCCCAGCACACATGACAAGGTGCTGCAGTCAAATGTAGTGTACAAGCAGCAGCAACAACGCACCTGAAACCGCTCATTTGCCTCATGATGGACAGGTGGCGGGATGGCTGCCTAGATACCCCAGGCGAGGTGGCAGGAGTCAAAGCTTCCTCTGCACCTCCGATAGCCTCTGTTGGCAAAGGCAGAGGCGGCAAGCCCAACACATCCAAATTGGCGCTGGCCGCTCTTTCCTGTCTGGAAAGACTCCTGTTTCTGCTGAGGCTTCGATGATGGCCAGGCCTACTCACAGTGGCAGCTGGATTTCTACCGCCATTATCTGATCTGCTCCTGCTGTGGCCTGTGTCCTCCTGACTGCGTGCCATTGCCAGCTCTGTGAAACCACTGTTAGTGTGGTTGTACCCTCTGCTGTCTCTGGGAGCTGCATCAGCAGCAAACCTGACAGTGGGCCGCCGCTGTTGCTCGCTGCTGCCCTTCTCACTGATGCTGGATGCACTTGAATTCGAACGCTCCAGCGGCGGGAAAGCAGGGGCAGCAGATTGAGCAAATGGACTGACCAGGGCAAAAGGGGAGGGAGCAGCTGCTGCTGGTGGTGGAGGGGCCGCACGGCGGGGTCTGGGTGTGCCTGCTGCGCCCCTGGGCGAGCCCATGTTTGAATTAGAGTGAGTCATGCTAGGACTGAGAGGTTGGTCGTTGTAGGAAAAGGAAGCGCCTGGCGATTGAAGCAGAGGAGCAGTGCTGCCAAAGGAAGGAAAGGCGTTTGAACTGAAATTTGGACCTTGCAGGGACCTTGACGATTGGGAGTTACCATTTGCCAAGGGCTCTGCTTCGTGCGTCCTGTGTGATGCTGGTGCATTTACATCCATCTGAGCAAAAGGGGAGGGGCTTTGAACAGGTGGTTGCGACTGTGCAGCATCAGCTACTGCTGCAGCTGCAGCCCTTTCGACGTGCGAGTGCTGGCCATTCTGATGGTTGATGCTATGAGATCTCAGGCCTGTTCTTGGGTCCAGGCCTCGCAACTCAATGTCTGCCTTGTATGCCTTCAGCCACACTAGCAGGCCTTGCCGCAGGCAGTAAGCTGCCAGCACAGCCAGCTTCTGTGGTCCAAAGCCTGCAGCACATCCAGCACAGCTGCATCAGTACAGCTGCATCAGTACAGCTGCATCACTGCACTTGCACTGCCACAACCTGCACTCATTTGTTGTGCTGAGTCTGTTATCATATGCTAGCAGGCGCAGATGATGATACACATGTGCTGTAAGCAAAAAAAGGAGTGATACTGACATTGACCTGATACGCTCACTCAGGACTACACTACTTTGACATCACGTCGCACTTTACATTGCAGGTAGGAAACCAGCAAGAAGCTAGCCAAACAAGAATTGTGCCGTGGAACACCTTGCTTGGCATCACACACAAAACTCCTTGCATTGCAAAGGCAGTCAAGTAGCATGTCAACAAGACCCGACAGGGTATGCTGACCTTCCCCAAGCTCTCTGCAAGTCTCCAAGGCAGAGTCAATAGGTACAGTTGGATTGAGAACGCCAGCTGCTTGTCTGAAACCCTTCTGCCACGCCACATGATAGGGTAACTGACGCAGGCAGTTTGTCACACTACGCAGGTCAATGCGCCCGTCACCCTCCCATGCCCGCCTAGCAGCCGCCCCATTGTCACCCCATGACCCCAAAGCATCAGAATGGGCCTGCAAGACAACGTAACTAGTATCACTTTTTTGTGCAGATGTTTGCAGCCAAAGGAATAGACAGGCCAACTTTCGCAAGGTCAGATTGCTCTGGTTCTTGAGAAACAAAGGGCTTGAGATTTTGGAAGTGCTGGGAGCGCATAAACGAACAGCTTCCCCTGCAGAGTCTGAATGCCTTGCACAGCATGTGTGCGCCCCAAACCACAAGGTCACGTCTTCAGATGTACTGAAAGATCAAAATGGTGCACATTGACAGTGACACAACAGCTTTACAGGTTTGGCAATCATGCTCACTTTGATGTGGAATTGCCATGCCGGCCTCTGATGACAGAATTGAAGACTACAGAAAACAAAACCACACCCGTACATCAAGGCACAGCCCGTTTGCTGCAGACCTGTTCAACAAGTACCTGAAGCATGGCTTGCAGAATGGCAACATGGCCTGTCATGGCAGCCACATGCAGAGGGGTGGAGCCAGCAGGAGCCGCCACATCTGACACCACATCCAAATCCACTGTGCGGACCATCATAGATGCACCACCATCCAGCAGCAGGCGCACACACTCCAGACTGCTGTTGACTGCTGCCAAGTGTAGCGCCGTCAGACCATTCTCAGCTCTGCTGTCAATGTACCTAAGACGAAAACACTGATATCCTTCGAGACAAGGCTTTTTCAGCAAAACGCAGATTAGGCATTGCCTGCAAAGTACAGCTCGCAGTGCAAGCTGGATGGTGGTCATAAACACCACATACACAGCAACAAATGTAGCAGCTGTATGCACTGAACATAACCTGCTGGTGAATGTATGCTGAAAGTCATGCAGCACTTGATCAGATGGTGAGAATCAGCATGATCATTATGTAGTTGGCTATCCACCCTTCAGCGCACCTGTCCTGCCAGACGATTCCTCAGGCCCATTGCCAAGGTCAAGTATGCTGTGCAAGCAAGCATCCACGGCATAGGCCACACAGAATTTGATAAGCATCACCTGCAATTGCCGCTGACGTCTTGTACACGAGCATTCTTCAAGGGGACAAAGCCTTCCTCAGTGTGTATCCGCAGACTGTCATCTAATAGTCTCTTCAAAGAATCTGCTTTGCCCTTGGCTGCTGCATAATGAATGGCTGAGCGATGCTGGGTTCTATCTTGCACAAAAGGGTCAGCCCCCTGCTCAATCAGGTAGCGTGCAGCAAAGCCATGCCTGCACAGCCAGAACAGGTGTTGTCAACGGCAGCCGGGAGCACCGCGTACAGAAAGCATTGTGCGCCAAAAAAACAAAAAAAAGCATGTCAAAACAGCCACTTGGGTGTCAATGCAGAGGTTTATGGAACAAGCAATGCTACAGAGGCAGTACAATTGGGAAGAGGGGCGACTGTGCAGAGTGTCAGTACAGGCAGGGGTCCGGGGGCAGGCATGAGGGATAGGGAAAAAACAGAATAAGAAAAGAAGAGGGAAAACAATGCCATCACGCAACTCTATGAAGAAATCTAAGGTGGACCCAAGCTTGTTGAGCGCCTTGCAACCAATTTGGGCTTGGATGGGAAAATGCAATGTGACTTACCCTTCCTCACAGGCAACCATGACAGGAGTCTCGCCTCTGCTGCCTTTCTGATTCAGGCAGTCCTTCAGAAGCTTACTCCATGCCCTGACATGCTTCATGGAAATGTCATCGTTGTCTTCTGAGAATGACTCTTTGGTGCCCAACTTGACAGCCTCCACTGCAGCTTGCAGAACAACCATGTGTCCTTTGGCTGCAAAACCAAGACAATTGTGACGCCACAGCCATGCTGCGGTGGTGGTGTTTGTCCATTTTCAGATACAATCAGGAGCCAAGAGATGACAATGGCACCTTCACATGCCATCATAAAGTCAGTGCAAATGAATGTGCCATGCAATGGTCGCCCTGAAACGATCTTGTAGTTGTAACCCTCAAGTAGACATCATGATACAATTGCAGTCCAGCATAGTAAAAGCTCCAGCATACCAGCAGCATAATGCAGACAATTGAAGCCAGTGGTAAAGGCACTGTAGCTTGCCAGCTGTGGCTTAGCTTCCAAAACCTTCAGCAGGACATAGCAGCTGGTCAGCACCAGGCAACACCTGAGGCTTGACTCCGCAGCAATTTGCCATACCAACCGGTATTCTATGTTCAACAATCTTGAATGCTTGGCAAAGTCTAATGATTGCAACAGAACGTTCGCGACAAGGATGCAAGAGCTGAGTCCACGGAAGCGTTACGAGCAAGCAATGGATTGTTGAAACACGACAGCGGTTAAGGCATACAATGCACACACGCGGAGGTAGCAAGCAATGCCCTCCGCAAACAGCAAGTTGAGTCCATGCTGAATGCTGCTCGTAGCTCAGCAACTTCTACCTGACGCACGGTCTCAGCGTCACCGTCTGACGCTGCTGTCAAAAGCTGGCGTGAAGAAGCGTTTAGGCAGGATGTGACTATGCCCATGCTCCGCTGCGCAATCGACGTCCACAAAGAATTCAGTCCCTCCTTGGTGTTTAATGGCAAGCAAAGCCATGCATCCCTTGAGAATATAGAGGCTTGGTGCCCTAGATCTTGGGAAAGCTCGAGGTAGCTACAGCTCACAGTCCTTCCCTCAGCCACTTGCAGATAACATCGCTATGTTACTCCTGCTACACAGATGTTGCGTGTGATGTGTGGAGGTGATGCCATGATCAATAGAGGCTGCCTGCTGTTGGTACTACATGTACGCGTAACCTCCGGTTTGCTAAGGTAGCACGTGTGCTTACGTGATACAACCATAATCAAGCACTGACATAGCTGCAGGCTTGGTTGATGCATGTGTAGCTTGCCACTGCCATAGTATAAAGCCTGTATGTGCTTAGGCACCTGTCAAAACTTTCAATCATAAAGAGAAAACCATTGAATGATCAGAGTCAGTAGTCAGCAAACTACTTATATATCAGCATCGATGCTTGCACACAGCAAACCAAAGCTACACTGAATAGAAATTGTACAGCCAGTTGCGATCTGCTGGATTGTAGCAACGATTTTTTCACCAGACTTGGAAGCAACTAGCAGGCTGGTTGCTCGTTTGTATGATCACAGGCGCAAAACACTCCAGCTTCCTGACGACCATGATGGCTGCACTCGGGCTGACACCACTTTGAGACTGCCAAAAGACAAGCCATCAAAACTTGAGAGTTGTGCTTGCAAAAGCAAGGCTGATGAGGCTTGCTGTCATCATATGTTGAGGCCTTGGGATGTTGTTGCCGTGCTCTGCTGCTTCTTGAGTACTCACCTGCGTATGACTGAAGTCTTGGTAGCGCAGTCACGGGCCTTGGGAGAAGCCTGTGAAGCACACCCAAGCTGCAATGTCTACTTCAACTTACAGCTTTGATCCCACTGCGTTCGCGTGCGGTCGTGTGGCTCTGTACCTGACGCATACCGGTGGCAGGACTTAGAAGCCACCACCTGACGACTGCTGTTGTGCCTGTGCTCGCTGCATGATGAACTTTGTAGTGTCCAGGAAACGTTTTGCGCAGTCTGACAGGCAAGCCTCCTCCCTGGAGCTCAAATATCGCCCGGGAGTGCCTATACACTTCTCCCAGCAAGTGGCTGTAAGTTCAGAAATCGTGTGTTGCAGTTGTGCCTTTGCTTGTTCCTCCTGCACAAAACGCTGCAATTCGGCATCGCCTTGTTTGTCCCCCATGCTTCTATGCCCAAACTGAATCGCTAGATGCAAGTTGCTGTAGAGCACAGCCCTGAATGCGCTCCGACAGCCTCAAACCCTAAGATTAGCAGTTCCTCTAGCGGAAGGTGATCATTTCTGCCTGCTGAACACATCTTTGGCCACGGTGGTAGATGTTAATGACAAGGTGGTCACCACAACCTCATTACATCTGTCAGAAGGTGAATGCAAACACAGCTCAGCTAAGACTCTCCTGCATTGCGATGACAGCTTCTTAAAAGCTGTGTCATGGCAAACACTGGTGCCTAATCGGCCAACAAGGCTACTGGTACAAAGATGAAGCTCTACAGCTACTCAGCGACATGAGACAATATTGACAAACGGTCGGCAATTCAGCTTGAAAAGAAACTACATGCACTCTCTCTGATTGTTCTTGACCTTTACCAGCCTCACATTTCTTAATTGACTCCCTCACTCATGTAGACCTGCCTATGCTCCTGCTGGCATGCAGGCAGCAGCTGCCACAACCTCAAATGCTGCAGAATAGATCACAGCAGGGATGACGTTGCCCTCTTGTTTGTTGGTGCCCCAGGTACCATGCACAGACATGTGCTGTTGCATCAGCCACCAACCACAGGTATCATTTGTCTTGTGCATTCTGAACAGGCAGTCTCAAGCTTCCACCTCCACACCATGAGAGCCATTGCCGGCAACTCCATTGTTGCCCTGTAGACCAGCATCTTTCTCACCAAATTTGCCACACAAATACTGAATTGCAAACTTGCTTGATCAAAGATGACAACTGCGTCGTTGTTGGTGAGTTTGACCTTCCATGACTGCTGAAGTCATGGTGCCACCAGTATAGCACCTGCCACTGCAGCTACAAAGTAGACCTACCAGTTGCTCAATAGTGCAAAACACAGACCCTTCTCCATGGCTTTGCAAATGCCTGACTAATACTGACGCTATTTGGGTGAAAGGCAGCCAGAGAGATGTATAGACATAGGCGTGCTTGGTACCTGGGAGTAGGTGTGGGCTACTGCAGGTGTGGGCTCTGGCAGGGAGGGCATAGGAGGAGCTGAGGATGCTTGCTCCTGCTGGCGTCTTCTTTGCTCTACCATGGCCACAGACAGCTCCATGATGCCTGCAGGACCATTGTGCTAACTGGAGACTCCAAACACAACTTGAGTGGGAAACTAGTACTTCATGACTAGTGGCAATTGGGCAACATGTGTGTAGCGCCTGAGAGACATACTGTACTTATCTGATCTGCTCTCAAGCAGCTGCACAAGCGAGGCAGCCTGCTGGAAACAGTGCTTTTCGACCATCAGCACGTTGGTTGTCCTCCAAGACCCAACTTTGCAGCAGCCTGAGAAGATGCAAGTACTGAAGCCGGCAAAGCAGCTAGCACGCGACAAACAAACGGGCAGGATGAAGAGACAAAAGAGAGCAAATGAAGGAGTGAGCAAATTGCTGAGGCCAGGCTAGCTGCACGCTGCTGCCAATGATGGCTGGTGAGTCCAACAAATGAATACAGCGTTGACTGACCTGTGCGAAGCAGGCCAGGGGGCTGTGCAGGCTTGTTAATCCATTGCTCCTTGCCCACAATGGCTTCATCCCACCGTTCGTCCTGGTCAGCAATGAGCTCACACAGCTCAGCCTCCCGCTCATCCACTGCCCAGGTGCCCATCTTGGTGTGTGCGCCACTCCCTTCTGCCAAAGCCTGTGAAAGCTCAGTCAATTAGTCATGTACTGCAGGCATTCTGATGAGTCAACACTGTCCAGCCTCTAGCTAAGCAGGGTCCAAAATTGGGTAAAATAAAGGAGTATGTAGGCTGTGACACTGCTACACTCAGGTTTGACAACAAGCATCAACCAAATTGGCTGTGACACCAGGTCAGACATGTTTTTAGGGCTTTGAGCATCTTGCAAACAATGAGCAGTTCGGCTTGTACTCGTGCTCAGAACCAGCATGCAAGCAATCCACTGTAAAGCTTCACATAATTTAGTGCAGCAGCCATGGGATAAAGCACATTGTGGGCACAACCTTGCTGGCATAGATGTGCCAGCATTCAAGTCAAGGTTGTCCCTTTGCCAAAGCACATAATGGGCATGTAGTGTGAATAGTGCCGGCATACAAGACGGGGGCATGAGGAGAGGTACCTTGGCCCGGGAGGCTCTAGTTTCCCTCCACTGCCCTCCTGGCACTAGATGCTCCTCAAACTGGCCTAGAGCTCTAAACTTTGCATACCGGTCCAGCTTGATTTCCTCCTCTGTCAATTTACTGTAGCTGCACCAGAAAAGCATCGCATGTCAGCAACATAAATAGTGTCCATGGCAACTCCTCTCCTGTGAGTCCTGTCTGGAGCGTCAACTTGCTTTTCCTTGCATTTTCTCTCCTCTGTGTCTCTTCTCACTTTCTCTCTAAGCTGCTATACTAGCAACAAGCTGGCTTGACCAACTGCATTACTACATGTCTTGATCAACAAACACACTCACATGCTATGTAACATTAACGACACATGGGCAACCTGCTGCCATACCATAAAACAACACCTTGATGACAGTCTAGCATTGACCGCATGCAATGTGTATCATGAGAGCTTACTAGCTGTACACCTCCATCAGTGACTTCTTGATTGCAGGGAAAGCTCCCATGGGGTCACTGTGAGCTCCTCCTAGAGGCTCAGGAATGACATGGTCCATCACCTTGAACTTGATCAACTGCTCTGCAGTGATCTTCAATGCTTCTGTGGCCTGCAAGGGTTCCAGGTCATATCACAACAGCTGTGCCCACACTTGACGGACAGATACAGAGAAACGCTGGCAAACTTGCAGGCAGTTTCTCAGATGCTGGGCATTGCCGTCATTCATGGACACAACTTGATTGAGTGGGTTTTTGCAAGTGGGGTTTTGCAGGTGGGTTTTTGCAAGCACAGTGCTGATGATTGCAACAAGTGACAGTAGTGCAAGCCAACTGTTTTGTAGATGCTCACGGTAGCAGCCTTGTCTCGGGCCTTCCACAAGATAGCAGCACAGGCTTCTGGGCTAGCCACATAGTAGACAGAATGCTCCATAATCAGGTTGCGATTTGCACAACCGATGGCTAGAGCTCCACCAGAGCCGCCCTCCCCAATGACCACTGACAAGATAGGGACCCGGAAGCCAAACATCTCCCTCAGATTGACAGCAATTGCCTCACCCTACGTGGAGGTCACACACATGCTTTGGCTCTTTCCACCAGCAAAGGAGCGCACGTATTGCTGTTTCTTGACCCTTGAGGGCTCTTGTATACAGCGGGGTCATTTCTGAAATCATTCTGTCGAATTCCTCGACATCACTTCACATTGCAAAAGCATGTGACATAGACACAATAGGACATGGGAGAAGCCAGATATGCTTTTGCATGGAGACCTTGACATTGCACCATGCGCTGTTAACACAAGCCACACACAATGACAAGCGTATTTTAGTATCATGCTCTGCAATACTCAGCAATGTGCAGCAACTCACCTGTCCTGACTCTTCAGCTGATTTGCCAGCAAAAGCGCCAGGTGTGTCAACAAACGTGACAATGGGCAGGCCAAACTTGTCTGCGTGCTTCATGAAGCGCAATGCCTTTCTGTAACCGTTTGGTTGTGGCATTCCAAAGTTGCGGTGAATGTTTTCCTGCAGAGACATGGCAATGCTGTACTAAAACGCTACGCTCTGCAGCTGTGGATGGGCCACTGCAGCATGCAACAGCTGTGGGCTTGGGAGTAATTCTCATCAGTTGCAAATGTCGTGAAGGATCAATGCTGTCAAACAGATGTGTAACAGCAAGCGGCTGATGGAGTGCAGCTCACCTTTGTGTTCCTTCCCTTTTGGTGTCCAATGAACATGAAGGTTTGTCCCTCCATACTTGCCAGACCGCAGACCATTGCTGGATCATCTAGACCAGCGCGGTCTCCATGCAACTCAACAAACTTGTCTGAAATGTTTAGAGCAACGTCCTGGAATGTTGGCCTGTTTGGATGCCGCGCAACTTGCAAGCGCTGCACTGGTGTGAGGCGAGAATATGTATCCTTCCGCAACTGCACAAAGATTACAGCATAGTCTGTAAATTGCTGCCCCTAGCTTTCCAGGCAGACGTTAAAGCCAGGAAAGAATACGTGTAAAGTAGGGCAAGTCAGGCTGCCTACCTGCTTAGCTCGATCTTCTAGCTCTCTGATCGACTCAGACACGTCGACGCCATTTTCTTCTGCCACTTTACGAACCTGCAGCCCGCTTTTGCGTTAAGCACTGGTTCCTCACTTTGCTGTTCGACACTTCCGGAAAGAGCCTCACCTCTGTGATACGGTTATCTAGCTCAACAAGAGGCTTCTCAAAGTCAAGAACTGCGGTGTTCTCGGCCTTTTGAGTAATGGGACCAAATCGGGAGAGTAAAGTCTGCAGCCATTCCCGTCCACCTCGTCTTTCCTCCCTTGGCGCGTCTGGAGGGTCTGGTTGGCCTTTCTGTGCTTGCACGACCAGACTATGGCAACGCCTGTTCACGCTATGCTTATAAAGGCAGGGCAGTCGCTGAAGTTGGTTGGGCTGTTGTGTTGCACGAGCTGAGGGCTGAAGACGGCTATGATGCAGCCCTTCGCACTCTCGGTAAGGTGACTGTATTGATCTGCTGCGCCCGGCAAGCCTACTGGCTGCCAGTGGGGCGCCAGGCAGCGAGCTCGCGAACATAAGCGCAGTCACCCGGCGTCCTCGGCGGCGTAGTACTGCTGAGAATGAGTCCTCCCGACACCACCACCGCGACTTAATAAACTTGCAGGGCACCGCGAGTACCGAAGTGGAGTTTGTGCCGTCGATTTATCATACTAATACTCGGTATTATATCCTTGACTCATCGACTCATGCTCGCATTGTACACAACTGCTGAAACGAACGAAGTGACAAGCCCAAACTGTTTGCGATGCCAACAGGCGCTGACTGTCACCTGCCTGGGTGATGCTTCAGCGTTGTCGTAACACATAGTGACTATTCGAGATCTTTGCTGTGATTTGATACATGCTGGCCGCAGCAGTGTGAGATTGCTCGGCAACAGCAGCCAGCCTTGATCATACTTTGCGGTTCTGAGGTTGGGCAAGAGCGAGTTATCTCATGCAGCGGCTGTGTCTGGTTATTTCCAGGAGTTTGCAGACGTCAGCTTTCGCCTTGCAAGCCGCAAAAGGCGCCTCGGCAGGTATACTTGCAGTCTGTTCCTTGTATCTGCCGGGTTTGGAGGCCTCCGGAACCAACCTGTGGGGTAGAGCGATCGGGCCGAGTGTAATCAGGCTTGTCATGTGTGCAGTGTCTGGAGTAGAACCAGGTGCAAAGGCAGTCTTGTACGGCATCCTGAGAGATACTCCAACACCTTTGAACAGTGCACAGATATGGGAGCAAGCCGAGGTGAGTGTATGCACAGAGACTCAATCAAGTGTGGTGTCTGCTGCAGATACGGTAAACAGTGATCATGCGCTGTTGATTTAAGTTTGCCTACCACCAGCACAACGTGATGATTGCAGGAGGCTGGCTTGAAAAGCAAGCGGCACATCAAGCTCATGCTGCAAGCGATGCGCAAAGCAGGGGCTGTGCAGACAAAACCTATGGGCAAGGGTCAAAACTATGTGTATGCACTTAGAAGCTCACCGAAGAAGGATGAAGCATCTAACGCAGCCCAAGGAAGTGAAACAAATTCTGCTTCTGCTTAAGGCTGTACCATCCAAAATGATACAGCCTGTGCTGCTTGAGACTGTACTCAAGACACGTGTTCTGCAATTTGAGTGAGCAAGGTATGTGAACACTTAAGTTACGGCAAGCTGTAGTCATGTGTTGCTTCTGAGGCCTTCAGGCACTGCTGAGCCACACTTAGGTTGCAACTGGCACAGCAGCAGCAGCATTGTCTGTTGCACACCCCAGTGCAGCGATGTTTACTGCAAGCAAGGTCAGGCTGTTCTGTCAGTCTGCAGACCATCACACAGTTTGGGCAACAGCAGCCTTGCGCAAGTGTGATAGCATGCTCTTGGCCATGTTACTGGTGCTCTTTGTCTTTGTGGACAGCACTTCATTTTTTTGTTGAATGGGGTCGAAAGCACTGTTTGCATGTGTGATAGACTTTCTGCAAAGTGTTTGGAATCTGCAAACTGTACAGCCAGGATGGCATTTGTCCAACTAAGTGTGTCCCGGAAAATACCTCTAACAAACAATTCAATGTTTTGTGCTGCATTTGGCATTTAAACACTGGCTTACTAGGAATGCTGTCTGGCGCACACGTCTTATTGACATAGCTTGTGATGCACAAATTAGCAGAAAATCCGTGCAACACTGGCACCCATACACCTGCTCGCAATCCTGAGGGAGATCCAACTCCTTTCCAAGTTTAGGAAAGCATACACACGGGACATTATCTGAACTTAGAATTAGCTCTTGAGCACTAGCAACTAATGCTGGCTAGCTGCGGGTGCGTGAGCCTCGCCTGTTTTCTGGTGGGGGACTGGTTTGTTTACTGGCACCATCTGCAGCAACCACAAGCTGTTTCTTAGTTTCAGGCTGGGAATGCTTTCAGGCAAGCTGCCAGCATATACGCAAGTATTGCTTTTATTTGTGTGGGATTGTGAGGGAAGTAAGGCGAAGATGTCCCAGCTCTGCATGCATGTTGCTCCCAACCACAAGCACAATCTACCTGTGCCTGATGCTGGTTGGCTTTGCCCACTGTCTTGGCCTTTCTTCTGCCCTGGTGCCTTCTGGGGCCTAGGGGCAGGTGACCGTGTTGCTGCCTTAGGCAGCTTCACAGCAGACTTCTCTTCCCTGCTGCTTCCGGACAGCTTCTGACCAGCGCTGCTTGATTTCTTATCAGACACGTTTTCGCCCTACAGCACCAGCAAGCCTGCATCGGTGACAGCTCAATCCACATCATCAGGAGAGCTTCAGCAATCGCTTCATACCTGAGAGTGGCTGCTTGCAGGCTGCTGCACAGCCTCTGAAGGCTCAGGCGTTCTGCTGCTGCTCTGCTTGCGAGCAGAGCCCTGCTCTTGCAACTCATCCTGCTGCGTAGCTGCAGCCTTTCGAAGCTTGCCCTTTTTGGCAGCAGGCTGAGTCTGAGCGTGAGACTGAGGTGCATTTGGTGGCTGGCTGGCATCAGCAGGTTCTGGTGCTTCTTCACTGTCTGAAACCACTGGAGTTGCATCCTTGCTCTTGGACACCCTTCTGGCTGGCAGCACTTCCTCCTGCAAAGGCAGCTTGCTCAGATCTGCCATCCCAATCATGCCCATCTGTGGCTGTCAAAACACTCTGGCGTCGGCCAGGAGCAAGCCCCTTTTGAACCCTTTCTGACTGGCAGAACTTTCTGCTGCAATGTAAAGGCAGCTTGCTGAAATTTGCCATTTGAGCATGCCAGCTTTTGTTTCTTTCAACATTGGCCGACTCTGCTCGCAAGGAGAATGGCTCATAAAGCTTTAGCTTTAGCGCTCAAGTGCATTGCCATTCACCCTGAAACTGACAAAAGCGCCTGCACCGTGTTTCATGTGCTTGACACTCAACTTGGCTCAGCACAGCAAAGCCAGCTGGGCTTGCCTCACCTCTAATGCACATGCAAATTCCTCATGGGCTTGCAGATGGAGCCTGAAATGTTAAACCTCAACAGAGACCCCAACCGCTTAGTGCACAGAGTGCATGGCATGTTTGTAATGCAATGCGACACACAGCAGCACAGACAGAGTGTGGGTTGACCTCTGAAGCAGATTCAGACTGGTCGTCTGCTTGCATGAGGCGGTTGAACATGGCATCTGACAGGTCCTCTGAGTACTGCACTCCAGCATGGCTGCTGCGCCTCTTCCTGCGCTTGCTGCCTGCCTCATCTCCAGATTCCTCCTCCACCGACTGCACAGCATATACTCAGCATGGATGACCATGCTACCTTGTTGTGTGCAGATATATCCTGGTCGAATGTACTCTCTCTCTCTCTCTCTCTCTCTCTCTCTCTCTCTCTCTCTCTCTCTCTCTCTCTCTCTCTCACTCTCTCTCTCTCTCTCTCTCTCTCTCTCTCTCTCTCTCTCTCTCTCTCTCTCTCTCTCTCTCTCACTAGGCATTGGTAGACCAAGTCTGCTCTAGAGAGGGTAGATTGGGTGTGAGAGGTAGTGCCACATGGAGGTATGGAACAGTTCCTTGAGGTGAAAAGCAGCAGGCAGCGCCGCAAGGCTCTTGACTTCTAGATGCACAGATGGCTATTGGATTTGGCTTCAGATCATCCCTTAGCAGACACAGTCAGACAGTGAATGAGCATGAGCACACACACAGTTTGATGAGGGTTGCTACTGCAGGACTCACATCCCTCTGTGTGTGTGTTCATGTGAGTCCTGTGGTAGCAACCCTCATCAAACTGTGTGTGTGTGTCTGCCCTCAGGTGGTTCCTCTTCCCCAGCATGCACCCACAGGCCCCAGGCCAGGCCCCAGCTACAAATTTCGACCCACCCAGAATCCTCAACTGTACAACAAGCGCCACCCTCCTACTGGTACTTTGGGACGGGGTCTATCACTGTTCCCTGCCCAAGACCTGCCTCGCCTTATGCGAGCATAGCCTACTTTTTGCTTCTTTACGTTGTTCTTGTCCAAGACCCAGGTGTGTTCTGCCACTTACCCTTTATATGGTGCAAGAACATGCGCTTGAAACGAGGCAGTTTGACATTGTCTCTGAGAAAGACAATTTGTGCTGAAGGCAAGTCCTGCTTTGCCAGAGCAATTCACCTCTGTTTGTTTCTCTGCAAAACTCATGTGACACATGTGTTAACAAGCGACAGCAGGCGGGCAGGCTGTCAGTGGTCACAGGCCCAAAGGGTCACATGTGCTGCTCCAAGTCTGCAGTGTCTTGACTCAGCAACATGCCTTCTGTCCCAATCAGGCGCAACAGGAGCATTTCAACCAGCGGTGCAGACAGGAGTGTCAGGGCAAATGGATAGGAGATCAGCAATCATGCAAATTGAACAAATGCTGGATTTGACTTTGTTTCTCGCGAGCAGTTGGCTTTGTGTTTCAGGAGGAGGAGTACCGTGAGCGGCAGTATGGTGAAGTGGACAGGAAAGGAGAACCCAAACAGGAAGAGGCAGAAGGGCTACAAGCCCATGGAAAGCTGATAGGCAGCAGCAGCATGGATGTGCCTGACCTAGGGGGCAGGGGGGGAACTTTGGGGTCTGGCTACTTTGATGCTGCCGGCAACTGGCAAACTTATGATATCACCAGTAGTGCTAAGGAGCCAAGCACAAGCAGGTACTGTACATGCTTCTGTACATCTATGTGGGAGTGGCAGCATAGCATGTTTGAGTGCAGCAGGTGGCCAGGCATTCTGGGTATGTGCCAGTGCACACTGCTTACAATCAAGCTATCTCTGTTGTAGCTATGTCTGTGGTCCTATGCAAACAGGCATGGCAGCATGGAATGCAACAGCTAACACACAAGGGTGAATCTGCTGTTGTGCGCAGCTCGCAGCTATGCTGCCTCTGTTCCTGAGTGTGCCACAGGCTTTGGATGCACCCCTGCCGCAAAGGTGTGAAGTGTGTGAGTGTGTGTCGCACACAGGACATGTTTGGCATGACTAAACATTTGCATTCATGCTGCCACTTGATGAAGACAAAGTCTAGTAAGTGCAATGTGAGTGCAGCTGCAAGCCTGAGTAATAGTCAGTGAGTGGTATTGTAAATTTGCCTACGACTGTAAACAGAAAATCTAAGTATGTTTGACAATGCTCACAGGGAGATGCAGGGCCCCAAAAGAAGTGTGATGGCTGCAGTCTTGGGTAACCTCAGACAGAGCATCTTTGGGCCACAGGAGCCTACTAGCCAGGTACTACAACATTTCTGGCATGAGCCATTTCACCCTGACAACTTGTCATATCTCATTGCAACGTCCCTGATCAGTCTGTGTATGTCTGACATGCCCACCATGATCAAATAATTCATGTAGGATTTGCAGCGGGGTCCGGCAAAGTGCTGAGAACCCCAACTTGATTGTGCAGGGCACTCAAGCAGACCGGGAAGGCTCTTTTGACCCCCTCTTTCCCCCACAGGAGACTCAGGTCACAGAATTCAAATCTGCACTGCCCCAATATCGAGGGGTCATGGCTGACTACATGGCACGCCTTGAAGCTGCTAAGCGCAAAGCTGAAGCTTTAGAGATGCAGCGACAGCAGCACCTGCAAGAGCAAGAAGAGGTGGAGGCAAGTGCAGCCTCCGCATCCATTGTAGCTGCTGCAGCAGAAATGGAAGAGGCAGGTCCCAGCAAGCCGGCACCGCCGCTTAGCTCACAGCCCAAGTCTGGCCCACAAGGCATTTTGGGTGACTACATGTCTACTTTAGAGGCAGCTCGGGCTCGACAAGAAAGGCAGGCAGCTGCCAAAGGCAAACAGGCAACAGCGGTCATTCCGGATTTAGATTTGGGGGACATCAACAGGACAGGGTCAGGGCCAATCGACATTTTGCTCAAGCCACAGGTGTCTCGTGGTGTGAACACACAGCTGGCGCACCTAGCTCGTGTGGCAGCTGAGCTAAAGGACCTAGCAGGTCATGTAGGACAGAGAGCAGAGGGCAAGCAGGTGGCTAGACCAGACCCTCGAAAATCAGGAATCCGTAGTTTGCAGCCCAGCATCAACTCTTTCTCACGTGCAGATGTGCAGCCGATCAGAGAGCCATTGAACGTAGAAGACTTCAGCTCAGCTGAGGCTTTTGATCTGGCGAAGAAAACAGAGTGAAAGGCACATATTTGTAACCTCTTGCTTGCTTAGCATGCTGTGTAACCGAGAATGCTTGTACTTTGCATGCTAGGACAGCATACAGAAATTTGATGCTCTTGTGAGAACTTGAGATCTTGCTTGCTTCCCATTTTTGTACTTGTTGGTCACAGAACAAGAGCGCACAGCAATAGGCTGAAGTCATTGGTAGCTGCAACGAATAACAGTTTAGGAAGTGGGGCTATCAAGTTGACACAACATTGTTCATGATAGGGCGGCCGCAACACATGCGGGAATGCAGACACAAACATGAAATATTGCTCAGCATGGGCTCATTCATCATCACTCTCAAACTTGAAGGAGTTGACATTGTTGTCAATGATGCCGCCCTTGTATGAGCCCCGCTTCTTCTTGGTCTTCTCATGGCGAAAGTCTTTGCCCCTCACCTGCAACATGCCCAACATCTTCTTGGTCTGTCAACAACACAGGTCAATTGCTTACAATATGCATACAGCATGGGCAGGGCAATAGCAGTAGAAGCCTGACGAGTTTACAACTCTGCTAACTGTTGCTGTATGCATTGTCAGCTTGATGGTAACTGCAAACAAGGATGAGAGTACGCGCACAAGCTTCTCGTGAAATGACTGAGCAACAAGCCAGACTTAAGATGAATGTAAACAGCACATCATCCTGCCATCCCACCAGCTGATGACGGAATGCAGCAGGCAAAGTGCAGGCTTCATCAGGGGTCCAGATCACAGCAGCAAGCATGGAGCATGCCGCTCTGTCACCTGCAGCAGTGTCTGGGACGCCTTGGCCCCATAGCCTGAGGTGCCGAATTTGGCCTCGTAGGAGTTATCCCAAGCCCCCTTCTTACCCAGCCACTCCTCATCGTTCACCCGCTTGAAGGCCCTGGCTCCAGTGGGGCCCCTCCCTGAGGCGTTTCCGAACACAGTCCCCTCCATGCTGTGCAGCTGGGCAGCGCCATTGGCATCTGCTTGGCAGCTTGCTGCAGCTTGCATGGAAGCAGCAGGTAGAATGACCACATCAGGGGAGACCATGACTGCGGGCACCACCACTGGTGCTGGTGGAAGGCTGCCTGCTGCTTCTGATGCTGCAGCTGCCTTCTTGGATTTCTGCACACACATGTTTTCATTCAGCAGGGATTGTCTAGGAGCTGAACAGCAAGAAAGAAAAGAAAAGTTTACGCTTTTCAGCGATCATAACGGGAGCCTCCTAGAGCGGCAGCCCGGAGCGAGCAGATCAGCACGTAATTGTTCAAACTGCTGGTTGGCTTGTCTGTCATGGTGTGTGTGTAGTCATGAAAAAGGTGACCTTGCTTTCTGCCATTGGCCAAGCCGATGCATCTACTGTGCTTTGAGTGCATGTAGCATGGATGTCGACTGCAGCTTGTCTGGTTGTCAATTTGATGATCTGCTGAGCATTGCTCACTGACTGCTTGATGCTGCTGTCAGGTTGTTACCTTTTTCTTTGGCTTGACAGGCTTCTCAGGCTCTGTGGAAGCTGCAGCGTTGCCGTTTGCAACTGTTGGTGTGTCTGTGACCTCTCCATCTCTTTTGCGCTTCTTGCTGCCCTTCTTCTTGCTGTCTGATTTGGGCTCTATTGAAACAGCAACGCCAGCAGCCTTGGGCTGTAAATTTGGCTCTAATGCTGCAGCCACTGGCTTCTTCTTGTTTTTCTTGTCTGATTTGATATCAGTCTCTGCAGCTGTTGCTTGCTCTACAGCCTCTGCTGCAGCTTCTGCTGCTATTTTCTGCTTCTTTTTCTTGCTTTTTTCTGGGGTTGCAGATATTGCTGCTGACTCTTGAGGAGCTGAAGCAGTATTCACAGCAGGTGTGGACATGTCCTTCTTCTTCTTGACCTTGTCTTTGGGCTTTCTTGCTGATGCCACAGGTACTGCTTCAGCTGTGACCTTCTTCGGCTTCTTGGCCTTGACAGGAACCTGCCATGAAACAGGTGAGTAAATTAAGCTGCAGCGATCAGGCAAGTAGTGCTTCCGGCGACTGTGCATCAAGTTGCATGCAGTGAAGCTGGGCAAAGCTGACATGGACAGAAAAGTTTGACTGACCTCTTTGACTGCAGTCTCAGAAAGGCTCTTTGCCAGCTCAGTAGGGTCATTACCCTCCTGCACAACGTACACTGAATGAGGCAAACCACGCATATCTGTGAGAACGTTTACACAAGCCCAGCAGCGTGGCATATTTCAGCAACCATGGTTGTTTTCACCTGGGTTGTTTGTGCTGACTCTGCCTTGCGTTTCTTCTTGGATGACTTCTTCTCCTGCAGAGTACAGATATCACGTGGATATCCGCTGCGGATGATCACACAGAAGGGAAACATGCTGTCCTGTGACGCCACACCTCCGGTGGCTTAACAGTTGCTGGTGTTGCAGCACGAGCCCGCAGCATGACCGCTCGGGGCAGCAGCATGCTGGCGGCCAAGCAGCCAAAAGGACTACGAGAAGGAGTTGCTAGTGATGCAGACCTGTGCGACCAAATCCACGGCTCCAGCCGGCTCGGCTATCTGCTTCTTCTTGGACATGACCTTAAAACAAGTCGGTTGAGCAAGCTTGGTGCAAGGTCTGAGATATCGCCAGGAAATCACCTGGATAATTCCTTGATCTAATTGTTTCCCAAGATGCGGAGACAAGTTCAAGTCTACCGTTGCCAGCAATAGCGATCAGCAATTTGTGACTGTGGTAAATCGTTCATGACGGTACAAAGCCTTCGAAAGCGAACAGTGGCACTGAAAGCGACGCCTTCTTGCGCAATGGGGGCTCATGGCACGCTGGAAGAAGCACTAGCTAATGTTGCAAGCTTTGCTACCGCCAGTCAAGCTTCAAAGTCCTCCGGCAGCAAACGCAGCAGTAGCAAGTCTAGCAAGCATAACTCGCATAAGAAGCATAAGAAGTCAAAAGACAGGTCAAAGGACTCGTCAAAAGACACGAAAGCTCCACACAAAAAACGTAAAAAAGCTAGCTCGTCGTCAGATGAAAGTAGCGGTGACGATGCACAACATATTGATCTCTCCACTCAGCTTGCTAAAGGCAGGGAAGCTGCTCGTGTCACAAGGCGAATTTTGACAGAATACTCTGATATGCGGGCAGATCTGCGCGAGGTGCTTGTTTTGACAGCTACACACAAGACAGCATATACTGCAGCAAAGCTTTGCACCAGCGATTAGTTGAGGTGCCGCTGCAGCTGCTTGCACGAATTGATGGAGGGGCAGCCTTTGCAATCGACCAGATCCCAGTAAAGGATCTGCAGCATCTGCTAGCCAGCCTGTTTGAGAACTTGCTTCTGAAGAAGACCAAACAGGCAGGTGCACATACCTCTAGCAGTCAACAGCCTTACTCACAACTCAGTCACCTTCAAATTTATTACACATTTTTCGAACTTGTTCCACAATCATTTCCTCAGCTTGCCGTGCTTTGTCTTGCAGGGGGTGTATACCAAGCCATCACATGTGGGATCTTTGCTACTGCTTTTGAGCCCTGTCTTTGAAGAGACTCCAGCAGAGCTTGCTACAGGTATCTATGCCAATGGTGCATCTCCAAGCAATCAGTGGGCATATGTCCCAACAGATGTCTGATTGTCTGCAGATGCCTCACAAGGCACAGGGAACAGCATGCACACTCTTGTAGAGCCTCCTGTGAAGCCTGCAGACCTTCACAAGGCGCCTACTGTGCAGTTGAACAGCAGCTCAAATCATATGAACCGTGCATTAGCAGATGATCAAGTACCACAGATTGGCCCCATTGGGCCGAGCATGCCCCCAGCTGCAGACTCTGAAGTTGCTGCTACCAGTGAGGTGGACCCCACAGCTCCCATTGCAGATGATGGCCCTGCTAATCAGCCTACACTAGGTAGGACTTGTTGCCATACACCTACTCCCACCACAGTACAGTAACTTGCTTGCATCCCATCATTCATTGCTGCAATCGTTTCCTGCAGCCTGCATGCGTGCTTGTGCAATGTGTCTACAGACCCAAGAAGCTCCAACAGGATGGACATGTTTGCTGCTGCTAGCAATGGCCAAATGGTGTGCCCGAGGCCGCAAATGCCACTGACTTTGCTCAGATTTTACTCCATTCAATGGTTCCATCCATCAATCACCGATCCATCAGATCTTGAATGTGCCTGTTCAGAGCCCAGCAGGGTCGCAATTGGGCCAGCTGCACCCCCTCCAGAGCTGCTTGCTGCAGCTGCTCATCTTTCCTGGGAGGAGGACGAAGAGGATGTAGAAGACTTGATTGGCCCTGCTCCACCTGAGATGGCTGAAGAGCTAGATGGTGTTGGAGGGGATGAGCGTGTTGCTGAGGTTGCTCGAGTCATCAGGTATTAACAGTATACAGTGTTACATGTGTTGTATTGCCTGTTTGGCAGCAACCTCGCTGCTTTGGCAACATTGAATGCTGCCAGCTTGTGCACCATCTCTTGCAAATGTACTGTGGCATACCCTGACTGTGAGTGAAGAAGTACTGAGATACGTCAGTTGCTGACTTTCTGTCAGCAAACGACAGTGGTGTGTTACTGATCTGCCATGATCTGCACTCGCCATTCACAATCAATTGTGTATGGAGCTACAGGACTGCACAGGGCAGATGTGTGCCTGAATATTGCAGGCTGCTCAGTAATCTTCCAGCAGGGCAGGAAGCAGATGCGTACGACGTCTTGGGTGTGGAGCCGTCAGCCACATCAGGCGAGATCAAGAAGAGGTATTGGCGGCTGTCACTGCTAATCCATCCAGACAAGTGTGCTCACCCTCGAGCAAATGATGCTTTCCAAGCAATCAGTAAAGTGTCCAAGGAGCTCCAGGTCTTTCTCTCAACACAAGCACCTTGGTGTTGAGTACACCAGATGCCTTAACAGCACTACTGCCGTAGCAGTAGACAATCATAGAGCCCCATGCCTGCCGTGTTTCTGCTTTGGTGTTAGTCAAAGTCATTGATATTCACTGAAACTACCAGACTGAAGAGCGTGCTCAGACAGCTGCAAGAGCTCCAAGAATCCATTAAGACCATAAGTTGTCTGCAACTCTTTGATAACATTTGAGCTGCAGGTACAGTCTAATGATGCATGTCGAGACATGGATGTCCTGCAATTGTAGCTCATGTACGTGCTTGCTTTGCAGGATGTGGGCAAGAGAAGGATCATTGATGACGCACGAGAAGATGCCCGCCTGTTCAAGATTGCATCTGAGCTGGCTGATGATGAAGAACGCAAGCGACAATGGCGTGTAGCTAGAGGAGAGGTAGGCATAGCTTTGCTGAGAATCCTTTGCACATTGTCTATCTCATGGTTGGTTCTGGCCATAGGCTTGTGACCTTATACTTTTGGTGCTGGCTGTGCTAATCTTGTTCCTCGGCACGCCAGAATGGCTCTTATGCACATACTTTCATGACAGTCTGGTGCATGGTTCTGGTCTCACTCTGTGCAAGAGCGGAGTCAGAGCTGCCTCTAGTTGTACCCTTGCGACGCCAGCTGTTATATGGTTATGTCATGGCAGATGAGCTTGCTCGCTTGCAGGCTACAGCAGAGGATCTAGCAGGGCCTGTGAGGCGAGGGCCACAGCCAAGGGACAGCTGGATGACTGATCTGCCTCCAGAGAGGGTACCCACCACACTAGCCCCACAGGGCAACCAGAACATATTCAGTCAGAAGGGCATCCGCAGCAGAGGTGACACATCTGACTGGACAATGACTCCTGCTCAGAGGCTTCTGCAGTTGCAAGGCGGCTCTGCTGGGCAAAGTGCCATTGCGGCTGGTCCCTCATGGGAGCAGGACCCACGCAAGGCAGCTCAGACTGCAGCTGCTGTAGATGCCTATCTTGGAGCCAACAGGAAGAAGAGTCTGGTTGAGCAGCACAACGAGAAGAAGGTGAAGAAGAGGAAAGCTACAGCGGTTGAGGGGAAGAATGAGGCAGACAGGCAGGGCGAGTGGGAGGGCAAGCATCCCTGGCGGCCTTTTGATCGAGAGAAGGACCTGAACATTGCCTCAAAGCCTGCTAATAAAGATGAGCTGCTGAAAAAAGCTGGCAGTCTCACAGGGCGCTTTGGTGGCAGTACAACAGGGCAAAGGACGTTTCTGTGAAATGTGACTACAGATGTCTAATGTGTGAGAGCAAGCTGATGTGCAGTGAAGCTGGGGGCTGTTTGTCTGCTGGGGTTGTACACTAGACAGTATACAGAATGGTGTTGCATGTTTGTCACAGAACACTCCTCATTAAGGTGAAACCATCATAAGTGTTGCCAGTCCATGCACATTCGTGAGTCCATGCTTGACTATGGCCGATTGAGAATAACGGCATAATGGTGTCTGCGTCATGCACTTGTAACTTGCAGTTCTATTATGACACCATATCCATGCTATGTTTCAAAGCAAGAGCAGTAAATCTGATACCAGAGCAATTTCAGCCAGCCCTTGACTTGACAGCATAACTGGCTGCTGCCAACAGAGCCCACGAATTGTTGGACACAAAGTGTCGCTCAGACCCACTTGTTCCCCTGCATTAGGAGCAACAGTCAGTCTGTGCAATGAATGGCGAAGTTTGACATGCGCAGCTTCTGTCATGCACACCAATGAGCTTGCTGCAAGCAGATCCCAAAAGGTAGAAAGACTTACTGCTTTTTGAAGAAGTCCAATAGCTTGGGCAGGCTCTGTAGCATGTCCTCCTGGACATCCAAAGAAATGACATGATTGTCAAAAGAGCATTGCCGTTCTGAAGCCTTAAGGTTGCTTATAGCCGACAATCACAGCACGATGCACTTGGATAAGCATGCAATGACAGATGAAGAGGCTGCTGTGCCCCAAAGTCAAACTGCTTGCCAGAAGATTGTGATGCGTACCGCAGCATCAAGAGCCAGAGCTGCTTGAACTGTCACAGCCGTCAGCATGGCGAGGGAATCTAGACTGCCGTCCTTGTGTAGCAGCTTTGCTGCATGGTACGTGCTGTCAGGCACGCACTTCAAGATACTGACAGGATCCACATTCAAATAGCCCTCTATATCTTTGCTACCGCTGAGGATGGCTCTGTACTCTGCCAGTATTGGATACCTACTAGAGTCTGCTATTGACAGCCGGCTGCCGACAGTCTGCAAGCATTGCAACACTGCACTCAGTCACTTGCAGCCACCTGTGACATGCTCATTCAAGATGCTCAGTGTGGCAATTGCTTAAGTCACTGTCAGTAAGAGGTGCAAATAGACAGGTATGCCTAGTGTGGTCACCAAGTGCTGTAAGAGTCTCAATGTACATTGTGCCACTGTCTGTTGCATGAGACGCCAAATAGCTGCTGGAGACGTGACTGCAGCAGCACAGGAAGTCTACCATGCCCAATAGCCTCAGGCAATCCCTGGAATGCAGCGACTGCAAAAAGGTTGCCTTCTCAGGAACAGTCTTGAGCACCTCCTTGGCCCCCACCAAGCCATCAATCTACATCCAATCCCACATTGTCAAAACAACATGTGCACTCACAAGTGCGTGCATAAGCCCTGCTTGCGACTGAGCTACTATCATAGCAGTCACAACCTCAGTTGACAGGAAGAGTGCATGGGAACATCTGAAAGTGACAGTGCATAATGCAATAAATTGAAGTAAACAATCAGAGTGCGACAAGCCCTAAGCACACTGTCAGAGAAGGCGCACCATGAATCCATCAAGCTTGATGCGGGTGCAGTCATACTTGCTCATGTTGGTCCTTGCTTTGCCTGTTATGCGAAAGAACCCGGCTTCCTCAGCTGTGCCTGCAGCAAAAAAAACATATGAATGACTACTTACATGACAGAGGTTGCCTGACAATGTTGCTGCTGTAACATGAGACAGTGCAATGCAGTCATCAATGGATACCTCCAGATGTCTGAGATCACAGCGTGTAACCCCAGACAATGTGCAGTAAGGGACTTGAAAGTTGATGCCCGTTTGGGTTGACCATCGTCTCTTGTCAAATAATCAAGAGCAAAAATGCAGCAGCCATCACACACTGTTTGTCATCAGCTGCATGCAGCATAGCTTGTGCTCAGCTGCAGGATTTCTGAGCGCAAAAACATAATTTGGCAGAGGAGAGTGCCCACCACACAGTTCCAGAATCATGCGCAGCAGCAAAGTGGCCATCTCTGAAATTTCAGCAGCGCTAAACATCTCAGCATCCACCGGCCACTCAACCTCATCAGAAACTATGGCCTGCTTCTTTTCCACTGCTGCTCTGCCATTGCCTGCTGTGTCTGACAGCAAGTCACCAGCAGGTGTGTCCGAGTTGGTGCTGATGGGTCTGGTCTTCTTGAGCATTGCAGGGCTATGCTGATTGAGCTGCTCATCATCGTCCTCTGCTGTTGCTGCAGGCCCAATGCACTTCATCAGGTTCAGCACCAGGTCAGAGTGACTCAGGTATGGCCGCTGATTCTGCATGCACACCAAACTGTTCTCGCCTTGACAGCAAAAACACACTCTACCAAGATGCAGGAAGCACTGAAGGTGATTCAGTGTGCAGGGATGCCATCAGAACCAACAAACAATAGCAAACAGGATCAACAAACTCAAAATCACTAGCAAGTACAGCCTTGCTACCATGTTGTTCATTTCACACAGCCCAACTTCTTGATCAGGGCCATTCTTGATTGCCCCAGAGGGCCAGATGCTGTTGATGTGTGTTTTGCACGACAGCAAAGATGCTACCACCGCTGTGTATGTGTCATGAGCAGTCACATTGCAGGCATGTCTTTGTGCCTGAAAGACCTGCATGTGTGGAAGACTGACCTGCAACAGGCGCCAGAGCTGGCTGTTCTCCAGCAAAGCATTCCTCTTGTCTGCCATTCTCACATTGGTGCCTTCGGTCATGGCGTACACAGCCAGGCGATGACGCAAATCACGCTGTAGCTCTGACAAAATAAGCTTCATACAGCATAGCTCGCCAAAGTTCCTGCAGCATACATGATCATGCTTCTGAATACACAGCCACCAGCAAATGTGCTAGGTGGGGCATGAATGCCATTCAAACAATGAAGTCTGGCATGAGACTGCAAACCACAGCAGTTGCCAATTATAAGCACCACCGACCAAGCCGACTCAGAATGGGTCCAGACCATGTTGTGCACAGTGAATAAAGCTGCAAGTGCTTTTGCCAGGAACTGCACAAGTAAGCATTGTAGTGCATGGTTGCAATTGGCACGTGCTGAAGCAAGACCCATCGAGTGACACACGAGCAACAGCTGCTTGGGCGCATGTGCAGCTTGCCTGTAGCAATCTTCAGCATCAAAATCATCAGACTCACGACTGCTGACCAAAAATTCAGCTTGCTCAGCCGCATGTTCCCAAACCTGCATCATCCAAGCAGGCCTGCTTGGGCAAATCTGATCAACGTTGCGTGCCCCTTGTCTCATGACTGCACGCAAGAGATGCTAAACCCGTCATTGATGCCAGTATTTATGTTTGGTGTTTCCTGCGTCCATTGTTTCAGGCAGCAGCAGGAATGGCAGCAGCTAGGACTGGCAAATGATGGACTGGCGGAATGAAGTCATTGCCCCCAATGGACGTCACAATGCTTGCTAAGACATTGCTCACCTTCTGGAAGTAGATGATGGCACCTTCTGGCGGCTGGTCAGGGTCATGCCTGATGTCCACGTGAAATTTTCTGCAGCACATTGTTGCAATCAGCAGTGCAGGTGCAATGTGACACCACAAGTATGGTAGACAAATGGATTCAAATGCACAAATAGTAACCTGCACATGCGTGTGCAATGGTTCAAGGTCTTTTCAAAGCTGACAGCATGCCTCCTCTTCATGCCAAGAAAATACATTAGCAGATCAGCAGAAGTCTGCTCTGAAAGTCTATGTTGCTGGGCACTTCCATGCTCAGTACGCAATACGCGAATATGACCAATACATGTCGTCAAATTTGTCAGTGGGAATGCTGTACCTGTCTAGGAACATCCAGGGTTTGCCATTGATTTCAGTCCCTAGATCTGCTGTGGCAATGACAGGCTTCTGCTGGTTGCTTTCTGCACAGTATTTGCAACATCTAAGCACTCATTGGAACAGCATGATGTGCGCTGTGGCAACAGACCAAAGCCTGCTTGGTCATGCACAATGCGAGTCAGGCCCCTTGCAACAGAGTGCAACAAAGTACACCAGCCCATGTAGGCTGTGCAGGCATATCAGTGTCAGATGGTGCATACCATCGGTGTGTACTGTACTCTCTGAAACTGGATGAAGGTGAGCTAAATACTGCATCATCCTGCAGGGCATGTCACAAGCTTTGCCAGCAGAGCATTTATGCGTGTTGGCAACAACAGACGGTGTATTCACATACCAAGCAAGGCAGGTTGATATAGGGCCAAAAGCATCCAGGGGCGGCACAGGATAACGCCCAGAAGGCAGTGATTCAGGCACATCAAGGCAGTGCTGTCACTGATGCTCAGGTATTTATTTTCCGGTAGGCTGGTTCATTTGTGGACAACAAGCAGTGGCTAGGATTGCCAAGCTGAGGAGCTTACTGAAGGGCTGTAATTGACAGGTCTTTGGAGCCATGGAATCCATGAAACCGTATGACATCAGTCAAGCGCTGCAGATCAAGCCTGAAGACAGGAAGCATGCTTTGGGTGACAGCTTGGTACTGCATAATGCTGCAAATGCAAGAATAGAATTTACAGCAGGGTGGCAAGCCCAGAACCTCACTCAGGTGGCACAGCTTGTTTGCTGACATGCTGCCAAAGGTAGTCCAAGTAGCGATGTCCTGCAGAAGCAGGAGCACAAGTGACGACATGATGCCAGCAGCCAGCAGCATTATAAACTAAGCACTGTCAGACATAGCTACTTGTTGTCTTTCAGCATTGGCCAGACAGGGCACCTTCATCATCTCCAGCAGACCTTCGCCTTTTGTTTGAAAGGGATGCAGCCTCAGACTCGATGGCTGCATCATCTGCCGCTGCACGTCTTGTGCCGTATGCACGAACAGGCGCTGCGCGAAGTTTTCTTTTCTTGTTGACTTCGTCTTCGTAGTGCGAGTACACACTGCTAAGCTGAGTGGTGTAGTACGCATCAAACACATCAGGTCTAGCACTGCGTGGGACCTCAAAAGCTTCAGTGCTTGTTGTGCTTGTCGGTTTAGTACCGAACGACAGTTTCTGCACTCAAGATCACAAGGTGGGCATCCAGCTTGCGCATTTTGCAAAATGCTCGATCAGCACGGAACGCTGTCAATTCCTGCCAAAGTGTTTGCTCCGAGCGCTGCTGAGACGTACCGGTTGTTTGAACTTCGTGCCGAGTGAGACCTTGCCTGGCACCTTGCTCATCTTTGCTGAAAGACCAACCGTATCCTACCAGGATCTCTGAGGCGCTGACAACTATAAAGTGGGTCGATCCCGGATTTTGAAACGACACAAAAGTCGATGAGCACGCTGCGTAGGGTGTGGTGCTGTGCTGAGCTTGGGCAGCATGCTGAGGCGTGAACAGATGCTTGCACATTTGCACTTTCCCCGCTTTCCTTGACAAGGTGTCGGGCCTACTTTCTCCCCTATTGGCAGGAGGCATGGTGTACTCTTCCAACCAGTTGTATCATCATCGCTGCAGTGAGGCCAGACCACTTTACAACTCTTTGACAAACAAATGCTTTTCCTGCTAGCTTGACCAGCGTGACAATTCATTAGATGTCTGCAGAATCCTTCATATCACCCTCAATAACGCCTATACATGCAGCCACAGAGCTACCTTCAGCCATGGCATGCGCTAGCTTTTCATGGGTCTTGCTGTGCCTTCGTAACAATGAGGTGACATTGAGTACAGCCCATCGAATCTGTCCATCTGTCTTCTTTTGAGTGAACTGCAGCAGCATCAAATGCATGATAAGTTGTCTTGATGTGTCAATTGAAGGTGGCAATTGGCATGTCATGTGCACTAGGTTGCAAAGCAGGTTCGAAAAGCGTCTGGAAAGTATCTCAAGCAAGGTGTCCCTCTGACGCAAGCTGGCTGTTGGTCGTGTCTCAATGGTGGCTGTTCTTACCCCAATGGCTCGTAGTAGGGCATCCAGCTGCTGCACGTCCCCTAGTCCGCCCTCAGCTCTCCCAAACTTGAGGTACTCAGCTGAGACGCCTGCTAGCGCTACACATGTATACCTGTCCAAGCTTGTGCTTGAGATCTTGCCCTTTGCAATCTCTTCTGAAAATGACTTATCACAAAATTGGGTCCCTGCCTGGATGTTGAACTTGCCATATCTGCAGCAAGTACAATATGGGCGTCTGTCAAGTATGCGTCTGCGTCTAGCTGGAAATTCCCCAGCATGTTGTTTGTCACAGGGTCACTTCTGAATGCTGAACATAACTATTGTGGACAAGCAGACTGAGCACATTCGTGCTACATACAGCTGAACATGTAGCTATGCTATGCACAAGCAGGCCACGAGGACATGTGCAACAAGTAAATATGCTGCATGCAGATGTACTGATGTCATGCTTGCATATGCAGCTGCATTCAGCATGCAAGTCTGCTGCACTGGATCCAAAGTGACACTTACCTTTGAACAGCATCCAGCGTAGACAGTGTGTACACTTTGGGTAGCAGCCCCACCAAGTACGCAATCAGAAAATGGCCTGCCTCATGCAAAGCTATCCTCTGTGCATAGGTCTTGTTCAGATACCGGCCAGCAGTGTCCACAACAAGACCCTCTATTCCTCCATTGTTGCCAACCTGCAGGATGACAATGCGCACTTGTGCTCAGAGGCATGCTTACATAAAAAGCATGAAGCCTGACCTCAGACTGGCCGCAGCTATCTCTGTGTATGGCAGTTTGCATTGCAGCAGAGCTGGCTTGCTAATTGCACGTAGCAAAACCAGGCAGCCTGTCAAATGCAGGCTAGCTGTAGAGACATTCTGCATGCCATGTTGCAATTTGACACAGCAGACTGGGCACCTTGCTGTCTAAGAATCAGGCAGCTTGTCAAAAGTTGCATACCACAGCCTGCGAGTGCTGTTGCTGATTATGTGCAGCATCAATATGCTCTGTACACACCTGGTCGCCCACCACAACAAACATGACTGCCACCACTAATCCCAGAGCTTGACTGACTGTCAGGTGGAAGGCAAAGAAGATAGCTGTCACCCCAGCTAATCCTCCAGCCTGCAAGCACCAGCATCAGTTGCACAGCACTGTTTGAAGCTGTACACTTAGCTTCTTTCAGAAACACAGACGGTCTGAATGCTGCTGCACAACTGCTGTAAATGCACAAGTTCAGCAACGATGGGACGCCGAGCACCTGGTTGATATGCACATTACCTGCAGTATTGTCCGAACTGTGTTTAGTGTGCTATCCTCAGGGGAAAGGAACTCTTCTGGTCTCAGGTTGTTAAGTCTGAGCTCCTCTAATGTATACAAGCGTTTTGGTATCTGCATGGCCACACATGATGAATTGCTTTCACAGCAAACAATCGAAGCAGCAATGCATCCTGCTGCTTGTATTGAACAACTACAAAAACCATGTTTGGGTGAGATTGCGGTGCACACTTAAAAACAGAGCATCTGCACTGTTTCTATAGTAAATGTTGTGATCATTTGAGGCTGTTGCAGTTGATTGTTCTTCATCCAATATGCTGTGGTGGCTGCAGCACAGCAGGTTCTACCGCTATAAATGCCAGGTACTACAGCTCTTACCTGCTGTGCGCCACCATATGCCTTGACCACACCATCTTCTTTCAACTTGTTGATGAGTTCAAGGGCCTTGGCCTCGGCATCAGGCTCAGAACTACACTGCTTTCATACTGAAATGTCAGCAGTGTTCTACATGTCCTTGGTTGTTGATTAAAATGACATTCAAGGCACTTACACTCACCAATATTCGGTCAAGTTCTGAGAGGCTCTGTGGCGAGTGGACAGCTGCTGCCTATACAGCACAGCAGAAGCATTGCATCAATATCGATGACGTGCGAGCAAAGCCAGAAGTCAGAAAGCTTTACAGCAGATCACCTGTGCTATTGGTCCGTGAAGACATTTGTTCGTCCTGTACCTGCTGTGCCTGAACATTTGTTGAGCTTTATGCTGTAAATTGTCAGGCAAGAAGGGCCGTCTACGCGTTGCACATCGAACGAAGCATGCTCTGCACGTTGAAACTGCGGAAGTGCTGTGACCCAGCGAGGCTTGCGTTGACTTGAGGTCAACCGGCATGTTGATCACGACAGAAGGTTTGTCGGCACTTCACACACTTCGTACAACTTGTGTCAGGGGAATGCTGTGTTTTACATCGCCTTGTATAAGTAACCCCTGTTCTCTGATGCTGCTTGCAGCGTTCAATAACACCTGCTGGGTGCAGCTTTGACCTAACTGAGGAAGGCGAGAATCTTCTTCATCTGCAGCATTGCTGCCTGCCTGCTAAGCCTTTGTGTTCAATAGCAATGAAGTGGAGCGAGTGGAGTCATACAAGTATCTTGGGTTTGAATTTCATGCGACCAAAAATCTGGCACATGCCGTCTCGCAGCTTGTCTCTGCTGCAAAAAAAGCGATGCGTTCCATGAACCGCAGATGCGCTCTTTTGCCAATTTCTGATCCTGAGTTACGGTGCAAGCTTTTTGACAGTCTGGTACTACCCATTTTGAGCTATGCTAGCGAAGTGTGGGGTGTTGATGAAAAGATAGGTGACGCTGCAGAGCTACTGCATAGACAATTTCTGAAGCACATACTTGGTGTTAGGGACAGTACTGCAAATGTCATCGTACTAGCTGAATTAGGCCGTTTCCCTTTGTGTTTCCATTGGTGGCAACAAATTTTGCGATATCATAATCGCATCAACAATCTGTCTGATGATGAACGTCTCATCAAGTGTGCCTTTGTTGAGGGCATGCATGATCCGGCACACCTTTTTTGGAGCCATAAAGTTCACAGTTGGCTCCAGGGTCAATCTGTAG
>JAABUP010000668.1_pt1 | contig 73627 bp, 105 predicted proteins | sample 5559201 | NCBI WGS metagenome assembly JAABUP01 (sample SAMN10711887, study PRJNA513373) | rock metagenome | isolation source: Antarctica rocks | place: Antarctica | reverse complement strand
AGCCTCAAACAGATGAGAGTCTGGTGCCTTAATGCGGTAATGCAAACTTGTCACGCTGTGCCTTGACAGGTTAAGTCTGCGTGATGTGGGCTGTGTTGTGCTGACGTCATCAGGAACTGATCACAGCATTTTGCACTGTGCTGCATGCTTACAGGCCAGGCTTTGCAACGTCCTGGTTGCGTTGCTCGCGGGGGGGTGTCATTGCCATAACATGAAGCCTTTCAAAGCCTTTCAAAAGTTTTGGCATAGTCGCATGGCATGCTCTCAGCAGTCAACAGAGACTGACATCTGCAAGCCAAACATGCAGGATGTGTTTGAGGCAGGATTTATTCCATCAGACACTGACTACCGCATGTTCTCAGCAATTGCCGGAGACTGAACTGTGCAAGGCTGATCTGCACAGCCAAAACTTGAAAGTTGGGGGTCTAGCGGCAGTCCTGACTTACACAAATTGTCTGCATGGTTGACTTTTGGGCCTGAACATGATGCAACACAAATGAATCTGCTTCAGCAGCATCGTCACAATAGCGCTGCATAACGGTGATTCACTGCTGGAGGCTGATGTGTGCAAGCCAAACATGCAGGATGTGTTTAAGGCAGGATTGATTCCATCAGACACTGACTACCGCATGTTTTCAGCAATTCCTGGAGACTGACATCTGCAAGCCAAACATGCAGGATGTATTCGAGGCGGGGTTCATCCCATCAGACACCGACTACCGCATGTTCTCGGCAGCCACCGGTCAGCTGGGTCAATGGCCAGGGCTGGACATAGCCCACATCCTGGACAGCGCGTCATACCATACCAAGCAGGACAACTTGCAGCGCCTCCGACCAGGCATCTTGCAGGTGAGCTAAAGAAACAAAGAAACCTTGCATCTCATAGCTGCTTCTTATTTTCAACCTTTCTCATATCTCGATCTTTCATTGTTTGACAAAGTATAGAGTGATGTCGTAGGACAGAAAACTCTAGATTTTTGTCATCGTCTCTGCTTCATGCTGCCGCAAAATCAAAACGTGCCATGTTGAATGTGCGCTGGTGTGAGTTATGTAGACAAACAGTTTGTTGGTCAGAAGTATTACAGGTGCACCAAGCTAGACACCCTGGCGACAAGGTCTGTCCTGTATGTACCTAGGTCATCATGAGCCGGAAAGCGTTTTATCATTATTATTATCATTATCAAATTTGTCAATAATAATATTATTGTTCTCATTACATCATTAAGCTAGACACCCTGGAGCGCTTGCAGGCAGGCATCCTGCAGGTGGTCACTGTTCACCTTGGATCTCATCTTCAAGCTCAGCTGAAAATGTATACATAGATGGGCAGTAACCTTGTGTGTACACTGGTTTTGTGCTGTGCTGCCTTGTGCTGCCTTGGCACTAATGACTTGTGCTGTGCTGACTTGGCACTGATGACCTGGGCTCTGCTGACGGGGATCACTGTTGACTTGGGCACTGCTGACTTGGAGCACTGCTGACTTGGGCACTGCTGACTTGGGCACTGCAAACAAACATACCCATACAGCACTTCACAGCGCAGACAGGCTGTACAGCTTGTGTGTGCCTAGCCTTGTGCTGTTGTTTCATAATGTTGCATCTGCTTCTACACACAGGCCATGGGGGAGAACACAACGGCAGCAATGACTTCCAGTTTGCAAGGCACAATAACCTGCCTTCTTCCTCTTGTTTCTGCTTGCGTTCGTAATGTTGCATCTGCTTCTACACACATGCCATGGGGGAGAACACAACGGCAGCAATGCTGGCGCTGAGTCAGCGCCTGGCTTCCAGTTTGCAATGCACAATACCCTGCCTTCTTCCTCTTCTCTCTGCTTGCGTTCGTAATATTGCGTCTGCTTTCACACACAGGCCATGGGGGAGAACACAATGGCAGCAATGTTGGCGCTGAGTCAGCGTCTGGCCTCAGGTCCAGCACCCAGCCTTACGCCCTCTAAAGCCAAGAGCGTGTTCTTTGATGTTGCCGGCTACTTCATGGTGAGCACCTCTGACTGCCACAGCATCTTACTTTTGTTAAGGTTTTTTTGGGTCAGGTCAGGTTTTTGCTAGAAAAAGTTTTTGAAGTTGGTCTTTGGAATTACAGTAAATGTGTGTTCAAAATTTGTACGTATATTCATGTATTTGTGTCATCCATACACGAAGTCATACACATCTGTAACATGGCAACAGTTTTGCATCATTTGTAGAATGGTGCAAAAAGGCTCTAGCTGATCTTGCCTCCTGCCTGTATCTGGACCTGTTTTATCAATTGTTTGTTCTTGTCCATCGTTTCTTTGCTTTGTCTTCGCTGGGTTGCTGCCTGAAGAGTCTCCCATCGCATGTTTGCCAGAAGGCATATGTTTGTCTGGTTTATTCCTATTATTTAGTCACGATAGGCCTATTGTACATTGTATGGTTGCCAGCATAGATTTGCAAGTCTTGCTGAGGCTAAGGCCCTACCCCGTGAGGGGACATTGGCTCTTGCATGCTTGCCTGGTTTCTGCAGGTTTTGCTGCATGATGTGCACTCAAGTCTTCCTTGTGGGGCAGGAGTCAGAGTGTTGGTTGGATGTACGCATGCTAACAGATTGCAATATGCTTTATAAATATTCCAAAAGTTACCCTTGGGCAAAGACTAAGCAACCTTGGCAGACTGTTGCAAAGCTGCTTTTCTTGCATGGCTTTCTAGGTTGGTATTTCCCTCCAAAACAAGTGTTTAGGGTTTCTTGCATGACTTTCTAGGTTGGCATTTCCCTCCATAACAAGTGTCTCCAACAGGACGGCAATGTTTCCATATCCCAACGACAGAGATATTCCCCTGAAGTAGAAACCACACATACTAGTTCTCATGCTAGCTTTACAGCAAACCCAGAAAGACAAAACATTTCAGTACCCACAAATAGCTAGGCTTCCCACATGCGCACAGGTGACATACCCCATGGACGTCGCCACCATGATTCATTTAGCGCCTCTGGTGCTGGTTATGCTGGTGCTGACCACGATGACTAAGGGCACCGGCCAGACTCTCTCCAAGCTGCTGCCTATCGGCAAGCAAGCCGGCCTGTCAGTCGCCAGCTTTCTGTGTGCTGTCACCATCCCTGCTGTGACAGGCGCGCTCAGATCAGGCTTGTCAGGTGAGATATGTTCCCTTACACCTGAACCACTTACATTTGACAGACATGCATGAATTTGTTGTTACACAAGCCATCTTGTCAGCTGTTAGCATTCTGTGTGCAGTCACCATTCCTGCTGTGACAGGCGCCCTCAGATCAGGCTTGTCAGGTGAGATATGTCCCCTTACAACTGATCTTTTGTTATGTGACAGACATGCATAAATGTGTCACTACACAAGACAGGTACACCAAGATCAGGTGAAATATGTTCGTTTGCACCTCAGCTGCTGCTGTGTAGCAGATGTGCCTCTCTGTGTGATTCTGGTCATAGACAAGCAGGCTTGCCAAGACATGATGGCACAACAAAGCCATGTCAGTATCAACATGTGCCAGCTGGTGTCCTCGACATTACAGTCAGCAATGATGCGTGGTCATTGGTCAGCAGGCAAATGCTCAAGCTCCCCATTTGGATGCTTTTGTGTCATCATGTCAGGGGTAGAAGTAGGCTCATAAGAAGCTAACACTGCTACATAATGTGTTTACTGTTGTTACTATCAATACCATATATAGACAAGAGACAAGACTTTGTCCTGCATGTACCCAGCTCATCATGAGCCGGAAAGCGTAATTAAAATTATTGTCAATGTAATTACCATAGATGTTTATTATTTTGATCATGCTGTGCAGGCAACCCAATGGCATACTACAGCTCGCCACCCCTGCAGTACACCATATACCTCCCTATTGCCCTGGCAGCAACTGCCCTGCCCTATGCCCTGTCCCGCTCAGCCTCCCAGGCCCACCTCAAGGAAGGGCAAAGGCCGCTGCAGACAGCCCTCCTGGGTTTTGCCCTGGTCATCTCAGCTGTGGCAGGCCTTGCTGTGGCCCTGGGGATGGGCAGTGGGTACCTCTTTGCAGCCTGGGGGGTCTGTGCCATTGTGGCAGCTGGCTTCGTCTCAGTGGTGAGTCTCCCTGACTCTACTTCTTCAGCTGTAGCAGCTGGCTTTGTCTCAGTGATGAGTCTCCCTGACTCTACTTCTTGCGTCCTGGTCCAAGGTCTGTACTGGTGAACAAGGCATATTTGATGGAGTGAGACCCTCTTTGCAGCCTGGGGGGTCTGTGCCATTGTGGCAGCTGGCTTTGTTTCAGTGGTGAGTCTCCCTGACTCTACTTCTTCAGCTGTGGCAGCTGGCTTCGTGTCACTGGTGAGTCTCCTTGAGTCTACTTCTTGCGTCATGTTCTAAGGGTCGCCTGCAATGCTGAAAAAGGCATATTTGATGGAGTGAGACCCTCTTTGCAGCCTGGGGGGTCTGTGCCATTGTGGCAGCTGGCTTTGTCTCAGTGGTGAGTCTCCCTGACTCTACTTCTTCAGCTGTGGCAGCTGGCTTTGTCTCAGTGGTGAGTCTCCTTGAATCTTCTTCTTGTGTCATGTTCTAAGGGTTGCCTGTAATGCTGGAAAAGGCGTTTTCTATGGAGCAAGACCCTCTTTGCAGCCTGGGGGGTCTGTGCTATTATGGCAGCTGGCTTTGTTTCAGTGGTGAGTCTCCCTGACTCTACTTGTTCAGCTGTGGCAGCTGGCTTTGTCTCAGTGGTGAGTCTCCCTGACTCTGCTTCTTGTCCTGATTTAAGGGCCATTTGTACTAATGAAAGAGCTGTGTTCTACAGAGTAGGATATATTTGCCCCCTGGGGGTCCTATGAGTCTTCTCGACCCTACATCTTGCATCATGTTCTGAGGACCAGCTGCACTGGTGAAAAGGCATGTTCTACGGAGGAGGAGCCTCTTTTTGGCTTGGGGTATATGTGTCCCTGGTTGCCTTGTTAGCCTCCATGGCGCTTGCACTGAATCTCAGCTCCTGTCTGTCTGTGTGCAGGTGCAGCAGCCCTGGCTTGCCTTGTTAGGCTCCCTGATCCTTGCCCTGCCAGCTCAGCTTCTGTCTGTCTGTGCGCAGGTGCAGCAGCCCCTGATTGCCTGGTTAGGCTCCATGGCATTGGCCCTGCCAGCTCAGCTTCTGTCTGTCTGTGTGCAGGTGCAGCAGCCCTTGCTTGCCTTGTCAGGCTTCACGCTTCTGGCCCTGCCAGCTCAGCTTCTGTCTGTCTGTGCGCAGGTGCAGCAGCCCCTGATTGCCTTGTTAGGCTCCATGGTACTGGCCCTGCCAGCTCAGCTTCTGTGCCTGCCCCTGTCCCTGTCCCTGCTCATCCACTGTGTGGGCAAGGCCAACATGGCGGGCGCTGCCCCTGTGGCACAAACCCTAGTGAGTACATGCTCCAATTGTCACAACCCTAACCTACTGGCCTGGTGCTACAAATCACAACTCTAACATGGCAGGCACTGCCCCTGTAGCACAAACCCTGGTGAGAACAAAACCCAAACCGTAAATTGCCACAACCCTGATATGGCAGGCGCTGCCCCTGTAGCACAAACCCCAGTGAGTACATGCCCCAATTGTCACAACCCTAACCTGCTGGCCCAGTGCTGCAATCACAAACCCTAGCCTGCTGGGTCAGTGGTGCAAATGGAACTTTAATATGTTGGGCCTGTGTTGTGAATCCAAACCTGAATATGCTGTGTCTGTGCTGCAAATCAAAATCTTAACATGCTGGGTCAGTGCTGCAAATGAAAATCCTAACCTGCTGGCCCGGTGCTGCAAATCAAAACATAACATGCTGGGCCTATGCTGCAGATCAAACCCTGACATGCTGGGCCTGTGTTGTGAATCCAAACCCGACCATGCTGGGCCTGTTCCCCTTCTTTCAGGCCTTGGATGCCTCTTTGGGGTTCTGGATGCATGTTTTGGGTTCTGGATGCATCTGTTAGGTTCTGTTTCCCTTCCCCCTGTTTCCCTTCCCCCAGGTTCTGGACGCATGTTTTAGATTCTGTCTCCCTTCTTTCAGGTTCTGGACGCATGTTTTACGTTGTATTTCCCTTCTTTCAGGTTCTGGATGCAGTCTCCGGAGCGTTGATTGGCGCCTTCACCTGGTGGAACCTGGGCTTTGTAGCGCCCGCACTGGCCTTCGTCTACAAGCGCAAGCTGCCGGTGAGCCTCTGCACACACACACACAGACACATGTGGCTTCATGAAAATTGTTTTTCTGTAACTTAGTCGTGATTGGCCTATTGTCAATGGCATACCCTGATGATTGCCAGCATAAGCTTTCATCTCTGCTGAGACCCTACCCCTTGAGGGGACATCAACACATGTGGCTTCATGAAAGTGTTTTTTTATTTTTTCATATTTAGTTGTGGCTGGCCTGTTGTACATGGCATACCCCGACGGTTGCCGGCACAACCTGTCATGCCTGCCGAGGCTAAGACCCTACTCCTTGAGGGGGGCATCAACACATGTGGCTTCATGAAAGCGTCTGCCTTGCTCTCTGCCAGGCCGACAGTCTTTGCCACAGGGTAGCACAAGAGCAGGTCAAACGATTGATGTTCACTCTGTGTCCAGGATGCACGCTAAGCCAAGCAAGCCTGCTGTGTCTGATCTCCTTCACCCGGTTGCCTTTCAGGCGGTGCTGGCAGCCCTGTCCCTCTTCTGCTTCATCACATGCATGCTGGCACCATGTAGACCTGCTTTGTCTGATCTTCTTCACCTGGTTGCCCTGCAGGCTGTGCTGGCAGCCCTCTCCCTCTTCTGCTTCATCACATGCGTGCTGGCGTCATGTGCTCCGACGGCCTACAGCGACACCATGCCCAAGCGAGTGGTCCTGCAGCACCACAACCGCCATGATGCTGCCGGCACAATCCTAGCCACAAGGTGAATGCTACATCCCGTTATCTTGCACATGTTCTGCCATGCTGAGGATACAATGGTACATCCTGTCACTTTGCCATACACATGTTTTGCCATGCTGAGGACATCAATGGTACATCCTGTCATCACAACCCTTCATGCTACATCCTGTCATCTTGCCATGCACATGTTTTGCCATGCTGAGGACAACAATGGTACATCCTGCAGCACCACAACCGCCACGATGCTGCCGGCACAATCCTGGCCACAAGGTGAATGCTACATCCTGTCATCTTGCCATACACATGTTTGCCATGCTGAGGACAACAATGCTACATCCTGTCACTTTGCCATACACATCTTTTGCTATGCTGAGGACAACCATGGTACATCCTGTTTTCACAACCGCCATGAGTCTGCTGGCACAATCTTGGCCACAAGGTGAATGGTACATCCTGCCATCTTGCCATACACATGTTTTGCCAGGCTGAGAGACACAATGCTGGCACAATCTTGGGAACAAGGTGCATCACCCCTTACGATACATCCTGTCATTTCCCCATATGCGTGTTTTGTCATGCTGAGAGGAAAAAAGAAAAGACTACACCACGATGTTGCTGGCACAATCCTGGCCACAAGTTGAACCACTCCTCACTGTACTGTAACAATGTCTGCCCATTGATGGGCTACACACGCTCAAACGCTGCCTTTGGGAGTTACAACGTCTGCCCATTGAGAGGCTGCACATGCTCACAAGTTGCCTTTCGTGACTGGCAGGTGGACAGTAGCAGCAGTGGACAGTGAGCCCGTTGGAGAGTTGCCTATGCCCATAAAATCTGCCTATTGAAGTGCTCATAAGTTGCCTTTCGTGACTGGCAGGTGGACGGTGGCAGCAGTGGACAGTGTGCCCATTGACAGAGCCCTGAGGAACATCAACCTCACCTCTCTCTCCCCCATGGACAACCCCTGGCAGGTACCCCAAGCAGCACCCTGTCATCTGTACCCAGTACAGTTTTTGCAGCAACACCCCAGGGTCATGGCATGCCTTGTAACCAGTGCGTGTTTTGTAGTAGAACTCTATAGTCATGGTGCACTTTGTAAGCAATGCATGTTTTGTAGTAAAACCTGAAAGTCATGGTGCACTTTGTAAACAGTGCATGTTTTGTAGTAAAACCTGAGAGTCATGGTGCACTTTGTAAGCAGTGCGTATTTTATAGTAACACCCAGCAGTCGTGGATGTGCTTGCATTCATGCAGATTCCCCAAGCTTGATTTTGTTGTGACATGTCCATTTGACTTGTTTGTTTTGGTTTGGTCACTCTTATGTGGCCTTGATCGTGACTGGCTTGCTGTCCGATGCAATCTCATTGTGCAGTGCTTGTGGGTAAAGCTTTGCATATGTAGCTTGGGCCACTGCAGTCTCTACATGCGGGCTCTAGGTTTGGATTTAGCTTTTAGGGTTTGAATTTAGCTTTTAGGGTTTTGTTGCGGGCCCTACATTCTGGGGCACCCCTTCTGACAGATACCCATGCGCAGCTGATGTACACCTGCACATAACATCATATACAAAGTCACAGGGTGTCATGCTGTGCAGACATTCTTTCCACTGGGGGCAATTTTACAGACCGTCCATTTTGAGGCGCCCCCTCCCCAGGTACCCCACAAGGGGCCCCTCACTACTGTCAAGGTGACCAAGGAAACAACTCGTGGATCTGTAAGACATCTAGAGGTATGCTCTCAACAAAATTGACACCTAGTGAACAAACATAATGTATTGCATGAGTTGCAAAATTTTCAAGATCTATGTGAAAAACAAACAAGATTTTCTAAGGTTGTCCTGGCATCAAGCAACAAGGTGTCACCATGCAGACGGCCTTGCCCTTCCCTGCCCTGCCTCAGCATTCCCTTCCCTACCCTGCCCTGCCCTGTCCTGTCCTGCCCTGCCTCCGCATGCCCTTCCCTGCCTTGCCCTGCCTTGCCCTGCCCTGCCCTGCCTCGGTATGCCCTTCCCTGCCCTGCCCTGGCCTGCCCTGCCATGACCTGCTCTGCCCTGCTTTGACCTGCTCTGCCCAGGCCTTCACTTGCCCTGCCTTGCTTGCCTTCCTTAGGAGCTTTCATCAAGCCTGAGGTTGCTGCCACACTGCAGGCGGAGATACATCTCCAACAGCAAGCTGGGCTGTCATCCACATCAAGCCCACGTCAAAGATAGCTCATGGAGATTGCATCAAGTCCATGTCAAAGACTTTTCAAGGAGCTTGCATGAAGCCTGATGTTGCTGTCACACTGCAGGTGGAGATGCAGCTGCCAGCAGCAGGCTGGGGTGTGATGAACATCACCTCGGCTGGCCTGAAAGCCTGGTCCTTCACAGACACCGTCACCTTTGCGGCTCAACCTGTTCACCCCAAGGTAAGGGCTGTTAGGGTCTGGTATCCTATCAGGTAAGGGCTGTTGAAGTATACTAGGCTCTCAGGCAAGGGCTGTCACAGTGAAATATGGCTTTTTGGGTAAGGGCTGTTAGGTTTTAGTATACTATCAGGTGAGGGCTGTGCACAGTTGCATGCTGCATTCAAACGAGGAGCACAAGCCCTGCGCTCATTCAGCTTCTTCTGTTGGAAATACAGAAATGGCACTATGCTGGTGTTTTTGCTGTGGAACTAGCTTTAGAGACAAACAGGGACTAGTATTAACGCTTAGAGTTGCAGTGCAGTGCAATTGTGTGAGGCAGACAATGCCTTTACAAGCAGCCATGCTAAAGCTGCATGGTATCGTTCTAGTGGTTCTATGATTTTGTGTGCAACATGAATCTGCACAGTCTTGCTCAGCGCGCTATCTGGCAACTGCATGCCATAAGCACACGCTTGACAACTGTGTGATGATATGCTGGTGCCCACAGCACCTTCAGCACTTATCATGAGTCAATTCTTAGATCTAGGGTGGTGATACAACAGTCTAGTTGAGGTCAATTGTGCTCAAGAGTGCATCTGTTTGGCAAGTGAAACCAGCCATTGGCACTGACCCTTCAAAGCCTGTGCAGCAGCACACTGCAGCTCAGCCCTACGTGCACAGGCCAAGCATGATGAACAACACGCTGAAAACCTTGGTTGCTTGCAGAGCGAGACAATGCAGCACATGCTGCGTTTTGCATGCAACCAAGGCTATGACAAATGGAACTTCTGGCTAGAAGTTGATGTCAACCAGCCTGAGGTTTGGCTAGATGTTGCGGCTAGTCTGCTGGAGCCCTCAGATGCAATCAGGGAGTTTGTGAGTCAGCTTCCAAGCTGGGCATCTGAAGTCCCTGCCACCACATATCAGTCATCTTGGAAGCTGTGATGGCATTCTACGTAGTACACTGAATGATTGCTGCTAAGAAGGCAGCAGCAGAGCCATGTTGTGACTGCTGTGATGCAGCCAACAAGTAAGTGGTGGTGGCTGACAACTTTGACTTCAAACTGTGCATCACTGATGCAACTGTGACACACTCTGTAGGCTGTTTCAAAGAGCATAGTTCTCAATACTCAATACTGGAGGCTGACCTTATTTAGCCTGACAATGTATTGGACACTTGTTTCGATTTTGGAGCATTTCAGCATCTATAGTAGGGTGTGAGTGTTCAGTGTGTCATTTCAGACCTGCGCTTCTGCTCAGTTCAGGCAATAACCTTCAGAGCTGTTTCAGTCTGTCTCGGCCTTTGTCGTAAGTTTTCAGAGAAATATCTGGACACTCTGGTTTCAGTTATTATCCAGGCAGTCTGTGTCATAAAAGCTATTTTCTGCACAACTCAGATCCATGGCAGAGACACCTGCGTTTCTGCTTCTGCCAGTCGACAGCTGTTTGACATTCACGCCATCATTGTGAAAATATTGCGTCATAATCTGCTATGTGCGCTGCAAATTGAGTCTTAACGCGATAGCCTCACAGGCAAAGTTCTGCTGCCAGACCAGACAACATATGAAGGTAACATATTGCAGCTACTTGATTCCGCATCAATCAAAAATGCAACCCGACTTGAAAACACTACAGCATTCTGTGCACATGAAGCAGATATCCCAGGCCAGGCACCTTAACCTCATAACTATACAGAGACCACAGAGCTGATGTCATGCGGAACCCCAAATTGCTGCATGACGACCTTGAGTATACAGGAAACACTGAAATGATGTTGAATCACTTATTCAAATGACAACAGTTAAATACTCAAAAAACAGAATGTGCTTGTTGATTGACGTTGATTGCATCAAGGCAGCAGTTTCTTAGCTACAATTAGGCAAATGCTGAAAGATAGTCCATACACACTGTGAACACTTGTGTGGTGCAGATCAGCCTGAGCCTCTGAATTGCGTACATTGGTGATAGCTGCGCTGGCAAACAGTTGTCATTGCAAGCTGTAGCGGAGGTTACTGTGCCTGAGCTAGGCCTCGCAGTAATGCTCCTGATGGCCTATGCACCAGATAAAAGAAAGCCAGTGTTGCGTGGAAACAGCTTGGCACTTGCTATGATGTGACCTTCTTGAGCATGCTGTGTCGCAGCAGTGTTGCGCCCTCCTTATACTTCTGATCCTGCAGAAACAAAAGGGTTTCACAGAAACATACTTGCACTGGGTGCAGAAAAAAGCACTGAGCACTTCTTTGTACATCTTTTGCCTCTTTTTTTCTATCTGGCTGATGACCTCTTGCACTTCCAGTACATTGCATGGTATTGTCAGAGACCAGATGTTCATCATCTATATCTGATAGCTTACTGCCTGCCTGCCTGACTACTTACCTCATGGCTTGCTTGCAAGTACTGCCACCCCATAGGAGAATGGCAGCCGCTGCATACGACATCCATGAGAGTATATAGCCCTGTAGACAGGTGCTCATGTCGTGGAGAACCAGTTTGTTCCAGGTTGACTGTGCTGCGCATCAGAAAAGCTGGTTCTTGAGCTCCCATGTAGCCTTCCCAGATGATCCTTCCACAACTTGCCACATCACGTCTACAAGCAGGACATATATGCCTAAGAAACAGTGCAAATAGCAGTGTGTGCTTAACACTGGTTGGGCAAAGTTGCGGACAACCTGCAGAGCTCTTTAGGTTGCGTTAGAAGAGTGAGCGACTTACCCGCAGCTGACACACACCATCCTGGGGGAGTCGTCAGTGACGAACTGCGGCAGCAGGCAGATCTGTCAGTGCAAGTGACAAGGGTGCACTGACTCGCAGGAGTGTATCTGTGCTCGACAGGCTAGTGAACCAACAAGACTGTTATCAATAACTAACCTGCAGGAAAGGTCGGCCCATGCTGCGCTATTAGAATGCGGGTAATCGACAGCCTGAAGAGCCTGGTGTTGCACAGTATTGGTGAACGATCAAGCAGGAGCAGCTGACGGACAGGCGCTCCTGCCTGCTGTCAACACATCACTTATTCAGTAGCCACTCTGCGGCTTCGCGCATGTCCGCTTAGTTACCGTGCTGTCGAGCCTGTCGCGCCCGGGCACACCACCTTGCGTTCGCGCCAGGTAGTCCAAGGAGATGATACAGTCAAGAGCTTACATTCGAAAACAACGCTCTTCTTCCCACTTCTGATTTCACACTGGTTGTGCATTTTGTCTGGCTTTGCACTCAGCTTTGAAGCACTCGCGGACCCCGCTCAACTAGAGCTCTCTACGTCTGATGAGCAGAGTTGGTGGTGGTTTCAGAACTGCATTGCCCGTGAAGCCTTGCCTGACGAGACTTGCCCCACTTTTGCAGGTGCGCCTCACACTCAGGCGATCAAAGCAGTGCAGCTACCGTATGTATTGCTGGAATGATTTCCTCATGGTACGCAGACGGCGACACAAAGCCTCAGGAGGCCGCTTTTGACCCCTCTGAAAGCTTTGCATATTGATCGACGCCAACATCTAGAATTAGCCTGGCAGCGTCAGCAAGGCGAGGAGGAGCTTCTGAAGCAGCATCTGACTGTCACGGTTCCTACTGTGATTGAAGTTCGGACCCTTGCTCACTTGGATCAGCTAGTTGATAGCGCTGGAAGTGCAATAGTTCTTCTGTACTTTTATAGCAAGGTAGAAAAATCAAATTTTACTCGCTGTACTCGCGTCAACACCGTCCCCCACATTGCTCAGCAGTATTCTCGGGAGTGCTGCAAGGTGTACCCGTTGGATGAACTTACACTGCACATACAAGCTGTGCAACTCATGCTTGCACAGCTTGCCAAGCACCTCTTGTTCACATGGGACACGCCTTACCTACGCTGAGTTTGAGCTCACACAGCAGAACCACTCCACAGCCACAGCCTTTGTCACAGCTTGCGCCTTGACTCACACCCTGTGCCACTTCTGCAGTCATGTGGGACATGCAAGGAAGTGCTGCAGCACTGCAGCCAGCTGTGTCAGGAGAATAGTCACCAAAGGGCGGGAGTGCTCTTTCTGAAGCACAACATCTGGAACGACTTTGATGACCTAACAGATGTTGCACGTATGTACAAAGCAAAAGCTGTGCCAAGCTTTATATTCCTGACTTGCGGCGCCGTGGTACACTCTCACGCTCTGCTCAGCGCTCTGCGCGATGTACTCATGCTCTGTACTCATGCTTTGTACTCGTGCTCTGTACTCATGCTCTGTACTCATGCTCTGTACGCATGCTCTGTACTCGTGCTCTTTACTCCTGCTCTGTACTCATGCTCTGTACTCATGCTCTGTACTCATGCGCTGTGGCTATTGTCTGCGCTCACACTTTGCAGTCATCTTCCATAACCTCACACTGCCTTACACTATACTTTCTTTCATTTACCATTGTAGACCCTGTTGCTTTCTTTGCATTTTCTCTCATGCTGCAACATGCTGTCAGATGTGAAAGAACACTTGTGAGACCTGGTCTTTGAGTAACGCTGCAACCTGAACACATACTTCTGAAACACTAACATGGATTCATGGGCTCAAACACAACTGAAGCGAGTAAACGCATTTCCTAAGATCTGCAAGTTGCTGCAGGTGCGGAGACTGCGCATGCCAGATGCCCGCAACATGTATGGTTCCACAAGTGTGCTCAACAGAATGTACGGCTACGAGAAGAAGAGACTACATGCAACTTTGCGCGAAATGCTTTTCAGGAACACGCCCAGTGCAAGGAGATAGCATGTGCTCTGCTACTGTTCCCAGCGGTTTACCAAGTTGTATTTGTTTGTGTTATGACAGTGTCTGTACTATTGTAGTGTACTGCACAGGTGCCGGCTGCTACATTTGTATATCAGTGTATATGCTTCAGGTTCTGCAGAATTGGCGTCTTTGTTACTTGTACATTCTTTACTGCCACAATGATTGCAGCCATGCGTATGTGTGTTTTAGTGTCTGTTCCAACTTGAATCTCAATACTGCACATCACAAATCTGTGAGAATGACTTTACAGCATTCAAATAAAGTGTTGAGCAGGCATGTGATGCCTGTGCTGATCAGTCATAATGAAGGCGTTTTCGATTGCTGCTTCTCACCCAGCTACACAGGCTGAGATCGTATGTGTTTGAGACTGGTTGGACATGAAGATCGTTTTGGAATGGTATATCCTGGATATTTCAAATTCATGGTTTTGTGATATTTCAGCGTATCACATTGATAAGCGACCAGAGTGCATGAGTAAGCCATGCCCTGACAGTCCACAAAGGGTACCTGTAGACGTCAAGTTCAACCACAGATTTCCAGTACACAACATACAGCCGCAGCATTCCTTGACAATCACAGAATTAAATGAACAATTTGGAAGTGCAGACAACAAGCCTGCACCTACACCAGTCTTGCTTACAGAATACTGTTCAGAGGTATCAAGCTATGGAATTTGTTGGCTATACTTATATGGTTGGACAGACAATGGCTGCACTGGCACAAAGCAGTGGTGCAGCCTTTCAAATCACGTTCGCACATGTTGCAAGTCCGCTTGCAACCTGCGCATTGACGCACTTTGCGCACCTCATGTTTGCTGTGTTGTTGCTGCAGTCTCAGACTTTTTCGGACGGCCGGGTTTCCCAGGAGTTTTTGGCTTGGGTTCAGCCGCAGGTTTTGCTTTTTTGGGCCTGCCAAGGGGTTTCTTCTTTTTCTGTTCGCCAGGATCAGCATCTTGTGGCGCAGGCTGCGAAGCACTGGCCACTTCAAAATCAAGACCCAGATCTCCTGTTTCTGACTGACTTGCCACAGGCATGAACCCTTGCTCCCCAACCCTAGATGTCTGTGCTGAATCAAATTGTCCTACATCTTGCTGATGACTACTAGACATGTTTGCTGCTGCCTGCTCTTCAGATGCTGTTGCGCTTCCACTGGTGGTTGCAACCGGCTCTGGGGGCACATCCTGAGCATCCAGCTGCTGAGTCTGAGAGGGCGAACTCAATTGGGAGCTGAGCGCAGACTCGCTGAGCTCAAAGTCTTGGGAGGAGATGTCAGCATCTTCTTCAGCTTCATCTTGATAGTCATCCTCCTCATCATCATCATCTTCATCATCATGAAGATCTGCAGACACAATGCGATGTGTCATAGTGATGTTGCTCATACTGATCAATTCCGCAACCTAAATCACATGCGCCTGCATGCAATCAACAGTGGACATCTGCAGACCACTTGTTCTGTAGTCCTCATAATCACTCTGTTCATTGCTGAGTGGTCCCATGTGCAGCATAGCACCTCACAGCACAGCACAGCACAGCACAAATCAGCACTGCACAGCAACAGCATCACACCATCCTAGTGCACAACCACAGCGCGTACAACCAAAGCGCGTCTACTATGATGACTCAGAGGCACACAGCCATGAATGCAGCAGGCTTGCTGTGGGCAGATGCATTGTCATAGCAAAACTCTCTGCAAGCTGACAGGAGGGTTGTCAGGCATGTCAGCATCACAAGTGTGTCATAGTATTACAGGTGTTGAAAGTTTCGTGCCTCTGACTTGCGCTGCCATTGTTCCACTTTTTTGAAATCCTGAATGAATGGCATCTTATGAGACATCCTCAAAACCAGAAAGCTCATAGTTCACAACTTGCGTACCTTGATCTTCATCCTGCTCATCTTCTTCTTCATCCTGCTGCTCTTCTTCTTCGTCCCAGTCTTCTTCCTCCTCCTCTGCTGCATCATCAAACTGGGCCAAGTAATCTGTAGCTGCTTCCTCAGCCTTTGCATAGATCTCCTCATCTGCAATATTAAGTCGTCAATTCAGCAACCAAACATCTAGGACCAAAAACAGTACGAGAAACTTGTCTTTGATCCTCTTTAGCAACTTTAGGTTATGCTGAGTCAAGACGCCATTTCTCCCAAAGTCAGGTAAATACAGTTGTATCTGCAGCATACCCATGCTACACTCAGAAAGAATTGGTATAGCAACATTGTCATGGAAACAGCAGCATTAGAATGACTGCATGGCAAGTTGCACAGCAAGCAGACATGCAGACACAATACAAATACATGTCATGCTTGGCGAAAATTGAGACAGCATTGTTGTCATTGTCAACAAAAGTGCTACCCTGGATAGTACGATTTATGGCAAGTTCCATGATAAAAGGACACACAAACATGATGACATGATTGCCACACCATCACACAAGCTATGGTGACCCAGTATAATGTATGTATTCATATGAATATAACAATATAATATTTGGCTTCTCTTTGACGCCAAAAGGTTTAGTCTTTTCTGATCTTTTCTTCTCAGATTGCCGCACCACCATATGAGTAACAAAGCTATGGTCACAGCAATGGCAGCACAATTAAAAGCATCAGGCATGGCATCACCTGATCCATGCACTTTATGAAGCTGCTTCTGCCTCTTTGCCTGCTCTCGTTCTGCTGCTTTTCGCTCAGCCTGCCTGCTGGCTTGCAGCTTCTTCAGATTCGTGGTCTCTACAAAGTCCTTCATGCGTGACATGCTGGCTTCTAGGATGTCGTTCACATCTCCATAAATGGCCAAGGGTCCGACAAACTCTATCAACACATCTGCACAACAACAGAGCCCCTTTGGTGCAGTGACAACACCGATTCATGCGTGACATGCTGGCTTCTAGATGGTCAGTTACATCTCCATAGATGGCCAAGGGTCCAACAAACTCAATCAACACATCTGCACCACAAAGTCGATCAACACATCTGCGCAACAAACACGATCAACACAACTGCGAAACAAACGCATTTACAACACCTTTGCACAACAACCTTGATCAACACACATGCAAACTCAATCAACACATCTGCACCACAAACTCAATCAGCACATCTGCACAACAAACTCGATCAACAAGTCAGCACAACAACAGAACCCATGTGGCGCAGTGATGGAATCCAGATTCAGGTTCATTCTTCTTTTGCCCAAATATTGATCATCTACACAGTATGAACCAAAAGCTGAGTGCCTTCCTCATGTACATGATCAGTCAAGGCTCACGACACAGTCAGGATCAACGACGGATGTGAGCGCATCTGCAGGACGCAAACTGATGCCTCACCTGTGCTGATGACTAACCCTGTGCAGGTGCAGACCTGTGATACTACCTAATGCTGTGCTGATGACTACGCTTGTGCATGTGCGACCCTGTCTGTGCTGATGTGCAGGTGCAACCCTGTCATACTGACTAATGCTGTGGTAATGACTAACCCTGTGCATGTGCAACCCTGTGCGATGAAGGTGAGGAGGTACCTGGCAGATAGTAGCCTAACCGCAAGGTAACATTTGTGCCAGATCCAGTCTCAGAGTCTGAAAACATGACCCCAAGTACCATATCCATGCCATCAACGTTCTCTTCAACGATAAGCTCATCTTCCTCATACTCGCATCTGCCTAGAGTGGTGTACAACTCCAGCATGGGCGTGGTACCTGCAACCCATTTCATTGCAATTGTTTTGCAATGTTTGTGTAATTGTTTTGCAATGTTTGTGCAACTGTTGCTGCTTTCTTTTGCAATTGTTTTGCAATGTCTGTGCAATTGTTGCTGCTTTCTTTTGCAATTCTTGTTGCTTTCTTTTGCAATTGTTGTTGCTTTCTTGTGCAATTGTTGTTGCTTTCTTTTGCAATCGTTGTTACTTTCTTTTGCAACTGTTGTTGCAGACGCAGTGTCTATCATGCAATAGTGCATGTGTCCACGCACAGTGCATACGCATTTCTGCACAACACCATACTGTACAGCACAGTATGGTGTTGTGCATCCTTTATAGTCCAGCACGGCTGCTAACCCTGATGCTGACACATAGACACCAGAGTTTGCATAGGTGTCAAAGAGACAATTGTTTCAGGTATGCTGTGTACACTGCTTGTCATGCTTTGTCGCCCAGGGCCAGCCAGTCACCAGAATGTGTACAGGCCAAGAAACAATCATTGCAGGTATGCTGTACAGTGCTTGTCATGCTTTGTGGCCTGCAAAGGGCCGCAAAGAACAAGAATGACATTAGAAGAAGAGCAGCAGACATGCCATCAAGCTGCTGGGACAACAGAGGTGTGCTTGGTATATACAGAAGTGTGCCCACAAAGCAAGTATGTGATTGCATTTCACAGAGCAGACAAGTAGAAACTCACCCCATTGGTAGAAGACAAAGAAGGAATCCACATTTGTCTCTTCCTTGTGCGTGATGAGCTGCAACAAAAACGTATAGTTCATAATACAGCTTGCATGATGCTGGGTGTGTATGTTCAGATTCTGCATGCTGGCAGGACAAAGCAAACAGTGTGGCAAATGCATGCTATGCAGCCGTATGTTGAAGACTTGGGCTGTACTGCTTTTTTGGGGTCCATTTTAAGGGCGTTGACATGAGTTGCTGTGACTGCTCGACCCAAGCAGACAGCAAATGGACATTCATGTAGAGGCAGTGCAGAAGCGATCACCAGAATGGAAAAACTAAGATATGCAGAAGTTGAAGCACAGAAATATGACAGGTAAACAATATGCACAAGACAGTCTGGCAAATGGTGCTGTGGGCACGATGGAAGCTGTGATCTAACCTGATATATGTTGTCAAACCACTCCAAGTAGTTGGCACGATCACTCCAGATCTGAAAGCATTTGCTTCTTGGCGCGTCCACATGCACTGTCAATTCATGCGTCACATCTTCATCGCTGAATTGAAGTTGCTCAAAGGGGGTGTAGCCCCCTCTTGATCGTATGTCTTCGTCTGGTAACTCAAATGCAGGCTCTTCATCGTCATCATCTGGGTCTGGTATTTCTAGCTGAGGTGCTGGAAGCACTGGTGCTAAAGGCAAGTCGGCAAGTCGACCGCTGCCATCTTCTGGAGCGGCCGTCTGAGGTGCTGAGGGAACCCGTCCCCTCTTGACTTTCTCGCTTGTGGCAGCTGCTGAGACCTTTCGGCGCGAGCGTTTGTGGCTACAAAGCCTATTGCTGCTCACACCATGGGATCTGTTCGACTTGGATCTGTTGCCCCTATCGAGAAGCCACCCGATTTGCTTGAACTGAGCATGGCATTGAGTGCGGAAGCCTACACAGCTGTGCAACGCTTACCTGTTCAGACCGTGGACTACAGACCTTGGCAGGACCGGTCTGACTTGGGTGCCGTTAGCTTGAACGCCTGCTCTCTCAAAGCCCCAACAGTTATTGGACACGTAAGACATTTACTCTTCTTACTGCCGGACCGCACAACAGCGCGCATTGCCGATTAACGCTGTTAGCATTTGTTGACATTCTTTGGTGGCTTTGCTGGGTCAACTGTTCTAGCCTTCTTCTTCCTGCCTGGATGATCAAAGATGACTATTCAAACTGTTTGACACCTCAACGGCCTTTTCAGAAACTTCCACAGAACAAGGCCGGCAAGCAGGCAGCTGCTCAGTTGCAAGTCACTGCATAGCTCGAAAATCTGCTGTCACAATCAGCGCCTTGATCGGATAGCTTCATGAACTTGAGATGCAGGGGCCCTGACGGCCAGACCACTCTCTCAGGTCAGTCTCAGCGGCTGGCAACACCCCAATCCAAACGTGCAATGTATGCAATTATCCATAGTATGTGTACTCATGGCATCGAATTCATTTCAAGCCAACGCATGTTGATGTGCAGGACTGGACCCTGAGATGAGTGTAGCAGCTTTTCAGGAGCTTCTGGCAAGTCGTTTGGGAGTCCCCATTGCTTCCCAAGAGCTTCTTTCTGGTTTCCCTCCCAAGTCTGTGCAGGCACGATTAGTCCACAACATAGCCTTTGCTTTCATGCACTGCTGCACAACAGAATGCCAATTTCATGCACACCATCAAACCAAAACGTCATCAGTACAAAACCTAATTCATTTCACGAGTGTGCAAAAAACATGCTTTCACAAGATCCAGGCAATGCGATGTACAATTTCCATGTGTGCCTCTGTGCTGCTGCAGATGCCAGCTGAGGCATCAGCTGTGGCTCTGTCATCCTTGAATCTTGCCAATGGCGACACAGTTGTCCTCAGAAGGTTGGCGTCATCAGCAGCTGCAACAGCCTCAGCAGCCCTTACCACTGCACCAGGCTCTGCACCTACAGCCAGCTCTGAAGCAGCAGCAGCATCTATCAGCACCAGTGTGCCTGAGCCACAGCCTACAAATCTGCCATATCAAAGTCATCCTGCACCCTACCAGGTCAGCTATATTTGTGGCTGTTTTTCATCACTGCATTGCTCGAATGATGGGGCTGAGCACACACTCACATACAGAGGTTGCAATGGTCATGCAACCTCATGCATCAGGCGGGAATCAGCTCTGAGCATTGTCAGTTGGTCTGATTGTATGTGACTCTGAGGGCCTTGTCCTGAGGCTCAATCTCAGGCATGTCAGATACGTATGGCAGCATCAGATAGAGCTGTCTGGTGTTTACATGTCTCATTTGATGTCTTGTCATTCATCCATTTGACAATGTTGTCCAATGACGGACCTTCCTGGCGTAATACTGTGCGATACTGTTGCAATGTTGTCATCTGCACGTCAGACAGTGGCTGATTGTGACATTTCACTTTCCTCCAAATTAGCAATTTCATGTCACAAATTCATGCCGAGGTCCATGCAAAGTTTAGCATTTGCTCATGGGGAAGTCATGAGAGGAACAAAAATGTAAGCCTATACAGGTTTTGCCGCAGGAATCTGACGATGAACAGCTAGCACGAGCAATAGCAGCTTCATTAGGTCAGGAGACCACCTCATATTCACCTTCTGAGCCAGCTTCTCAGGCAGCTCAGCAGGTAGCTGCAGCTCCTAGTACCCCCCGGCATTTTGAAAATGCTGAACCAATTTCTGCAGGCCCTGGATCTTGATGTCTTCATCTTGCATTAGCAATTTGCCTATGAGACAAGTTAGGGCCCGCACAAAGGAACGTCTATCAGCTGCATGACAGTGCTGCGCGTGGGTCAAGAACCAACATGCACAACAAAGCTGCGGCAAGTTGCATGTTCAGTGGGGTGACATGTATCACACTGCAGATGACCTTTGCACCTCTTGGCAGACAGACAGCTGCAGTCACAAGCAGTGCATGAAGACATTGGCTTTCTGAGCATTGTTTCCTGCACCTGCACCACAAAGGAAACCAGCCCTTTGACTGCATGTGACGATGTCAAGTTGAAGCAGTGTTTTGGCTCCAGGCTGGCTCCTTTGGGGGACAAAATGGCTCCCAAACAGTGCAAAATGGGTCCCAGGCTTTCCAAAACGGCTCTGCAGCCAGTCCCAGCGGCAGCGCCTCAGCTTCAGTCACACTCCCGGATGGCAGCTGTGTTGTACGTCGCAAAGTGGATGATGACAACAGCTGCTTGTTCAGTGCTGTGGGTTATGTCATGGAGGGCAGTCGAGCACACGCTGCAAAGCTCAGGCAAGCATGGGTCAGAATGATCCATGGATGTCTCTGTGCATGTGTGTTACGTATAGCGATCTGTGTGTGTTTGTGTGTGTGTGTGTGTGTGTGTGTGTGTGTGTGTGTGTGTGTGTGTGTGTGTGTATAGATGTTTCTGCTCATATGAAACATTCAGCCTCACAGCAAGAGTCTGCCATGTGACACCTGCAATGTCCAGTGCAGCAGCAGAAGCAACAACAGCAGATTGCCACTTGCAGTGCCTGTTTTGTGTGCATGCATGTCTGCACAAAGCTTAGGACGTTGCAAAGCAGGTGTATGTGAGTAACAATATTGACAACAATAATTAAAACGCTTTCCAGCTCATGATGAGGTAGGTACGTGCAGGATGTAAGTGAGTGATGATTGAAAGCAGTGGTAATGGTATGTAGGAGGGTAATAGCGGATGCAGTGGCAGCAGACCCCTTCACATACAATGATGGGTTCTTGGGGAAGAGCAACGCAGAGTACCGCAAGTGGATTCTGGATCCTAAGAAGTGGGGAGGCGCCATCGAGCTGTCCATTTTTGCCAGGTAACAACTGCTTTAACGGCAGTAACAACTGCTTTATGACAGCGGCAATTGCTTTATGACAGTAACAATTGCTTTATGCACTGGCATAAGTAACATTTGCTTTATGCACTGGCATAAGTAACCACATGGAAATCAGGAGGAATCCAGCATAAGCAACCACATCGAAATCCAGCATAAGTAGCCATCTTGGAATCAGGAGGAACCCAGCAAAGTGCCAGGGAGGTTGAGAGCATTGCAATGTACAGTTGAGCCCAGATTTGAAAGTTCCAAATTTGGGCTTCTTGCCCGAGTTTCACAACTGCCAGCTGTACTGTTTGGCCCTTGGAGCTCCACTGCAAACAGTACCAAGCAGTACCAAACGGGCTAGACTCCTGCTCAACTGGCCTTCCTTGGGTTGTTGAAACTGCAGGCCGCATTGCTCTGCTTGGCCACCTGTGCAGTTCATGTAACAACATCACAGAGCAACACCACTTGCTTCTGGTGCACTGTGTTCACTGTTTGCATCAAGAATGAACAGGAACTGTATGCTGTCTGGCAGGGAGAGGTCCTCAGACATAGATGACCTAGCTGGGCAGAGCCAAACATCTGATCACTTTGAATGTGCTTTCACCACTCTTGATCTGCAATCATGATGGTCGTTTCAAAGGTCGGCCATTCAGAGTGCCGTCCTGGCTAGAGTGTGTTTGCAGCACATTCATGCTGACATGGTGACATACGTTTGACCTGTTGCAGGCATTTTGCAAGGGAAATAGCAGCATATGACATCCAGACAAAGCGGTGTGATGTGTACGGGCAAGGGGAGGGGTACCGAGAACGGGTCATGCTCATCTACGATGGCTTGCATTATGATGCACTGGCTCTTGCAGGTATAAACACTAATAATAACAATAACAATTACAATAACAATAACAATAACAACAATGATAATGATAATGATAATAATAATAATAATAATAATAATAATAATAATGATGATGATGATGATGTTAATAACAATGAAATTGCTTTCCAGCTCGTGACAAGCTAGATACACACACTGCCTCACTTACTCAAGGTTTGCCAAGTTGTGCTAGTCAAGCCGTGATAGCGTTGATCTAGGGACATATGTTAACAGGATAACAGTGTTCTGCCTACCTATGTTCTTGCTTTGTGCTACTGCATACCAAGCTTACTTTTTTGAGTGTCTCAAATGTTCGTGTATGCCCCCTTGCTGCTTCTGCATTGCAATGCTGCATTTCATGCATAGAAGCACCAGCATATCAGAATGACAGGGCTATCTAGGTAGCATCAAGGCTTGCTACTTCTTCACGCAAAATCATCTTCATTGTGTACAAAAACTATTCAATGTAATCTGCAGCGTTCAAGGATGCTCCTGAAGAGTTGGATGTGACAATCACAGAGCAGGCCAGTCAGCAAGCTGCTGGAATTGCACGAGCATCAGCAGCATTGACAGATGAGGTAAGCCTTTTGCATCAACAGTTCTGACACAACTGTCAATGTGCTGTGAGACACTGATATAGCTGCCCTTTGTGAGAACGCTGTGCATAAGCGCAGCAACGCTGTGCTTATGCACAGCGTTCCATATGATGCAGCCTGTCTCTGTCCATGCCATAATCCAAGAGCTGTTTTGTGTCATTGTGATTGGCAGCGTGACCAGCAGCATGATGTCTGTTCACAGCATATGGAGCGCGTTGCCACTGAGAGAGCAGTGCAGAAGTGCTTCTGCCCTGCCGTTTTTGCAAAGCTTGCCAAATGTATGTCTTATTATTGCATACCAGTGCATGCAACAGCAGGAAGCCTGATGTGGCAAATGCTTTTTCCTTTTTTGTTTGTGGGTCTGTAAATCATGCATCGTGATGTACGTGGCACATTGTGTAGGCAAACAAGGCACGCCAGTTCACAGACACAGCTAGCTTCACTCTGCGTTGTGGCACTTGCAAAATTGGTGTCAAAGGAGAGAAAGAAGCTTTGGAACACGCCAAAGCAACAGGCCACGCAAATTTCTCAGAGTATCATTGATGCTGTGCTGATGTGATCATGGCATCAGCTGTTGAGTGTGTATTGCATCTTCGAAGACCAGAGCCAATTTACTTTTGCGATAAGCAATCCTCATAGCTGAATGAGACATTGACCCCTTGACATCAGCCAATCGGTGTGGTGTCATACTCATACATTTGATATGTATTGCTCATGGAGGGTGCAACGACGTGATAAAAGTTGATGAGAAACAGCGCTGGCAGCAGTGCACACAAGATCATTGCTTGCTGGTTTCTCATCGGGCGTACATATGCATCTCTAATGACATATCTAATGACATCAAACTTTGCTAGCAAATGCAGCAGTGCACTGCTACAGGAGCCAGCAGCAGTGCACTGCTACAGGAGCCAGCAGCAGTTTACACAATGATAGTTGCTTGCTGACTTCCATGGCTTCCATGCAGTCCGCTTCGTATTCCAGGAAGTGACATGGCTGCCTGAAAGGTTCAGGTATGCAAGCATATAGTATGTTACGAGGTTTCCTCTCCAGTAACATCCCCTCCAGTAACATAAATCACCCTTTTTTTGGTCAATAATCTCCATGGTCAAAGAAAAACAAAGCTGAATTGGACTCCCAGGGTGCCCGTTCCCATTTTCTGTCACAGCAGTCACACCTGCCACAGGGTAGGTCTTCACCGGATTCCACATAACTGCATTGATCACCATTGCACTCCTCAAACATGCGCACTGTACACCTGATGTTGATAGGCAGAGCTTCCTTCAGGGATGTCAAATTTTCGACCTCTGCCTCTCTTCGCATGGTGTGAACATAGGGCAAATCTCTGTTTCCGAGAAAGACGGGCAGTCGCACGATGTCCTCGTCAAACTTAATTACAAGACCCAGCTGCCTCAGTGACGAACACGATCCCAACAGCCCAAGATGAGCTCCGGCAACTGCGTCTCCGATGCTGGCTTTCAGATGCGCTTGTTGCAGTTGCTGCAAGCAGCCTCTCCGATTTAATGCGCTAAGTGCCCTCAAGTCTTTGCCGTTGTTGATGTCTAAGTTCAGTGACGCAGGACAAACGAGCTGTTGACACTGTTTGCTGGTGGAAGCAAACCTCAGAGTATCAACAACCGAAAGGCTGCTGAAGACACAGTTCATTGTATCTTGAATACTCAGCATGTCGCAAACAGTTTTGCAGTTTGGTGAACATACTTTCTGGAAGTTATGCATGCTAACACCTCTCGACAGTGGGGCCGCGTCAATCACACGGAGAAAAAGCTCGAACCTAGGCGGAGCCACTGTGAATTGGCACAGTGGTCACGTTTAAATGGCAAGCACAGTCCGGGACTCCGAGCGCCTGTGTAGGAGAGCGCCTATCTGGACATGCTGTGCTGCGTTTGGCCATCATGCTGCCATGCTGTGCTGCTATGTTGTGCTGCAGCATTTCGATTTTTCGATGCAAAGTTCACAAACCTTCTTTCGCGCTAGAGTGGCGCATGCGCATCAGCAATGTGCCTGTTGCTTGACTAACAAGTAAGCCCCTTCGGCGGCTGCTCTTATAGCTTGCACTGCAAGCCAAATTTGCACATGGCTTGCCTGCTCACTGGACTACAGGCTAGCAAACTAGAACGCCACAGCAAAACGAACTGCAGACTCAATAGACATATTGCAAACCGGTGTGAGCATCCTGCAGAGTCTGTCACTCATTCACATGCAGCTATGAGCAGCCACAGTCGCTGGCGCTTCTGGTCATTTTACAAGGGGTCAATAAGTAAAGGCATCATTGTAGATCGGGTCTACGCTTTCGTTCCACTCATTGTGATACTTTTCAAGCAGCCGCTCTGCATTGGTCACGCCACTCTGCACCAGTTCGAATGATAATTAGCTTGGGCATATACTGGTGCATCTTAAGTTTATACAGGCAACAAGTCTTGTGCATGACATCAAGGATAGGATGACCAAGCTTGATTGCAACACTCTCTGCCTGCACTTTGATTTTGCACTCCTAGGCACAGAGATGCTGTCCTAACCAGTGGACTGACTCACAGGCTACATTGCTGCCTGTGTAAGCAAAGGTGGCTGACATGAGAAAAGACCCCACGGCTGCAATCTCCTCGACATGATTGGCAGACAAGCATGCAAGTGATGTACTGTAACTATGCAACAATGCCCACCTCAGCAATCTCTTGCAGGGGCTCCAGAAAGGGCTCTTCATGGTTGCCCCTCCTGCTGAGACCGTTCTTGGACAGCTGCAGCATCTGTTTGGCCAGGTCCTGTACAGTGCCCTGCCTGAAGGGCGTTTTCAGCGCTGTCTTGGGGACCTGTACAAGAAAGACATCAGTGCAAGAAAACCTTTCAAAAGTCGGTTTTTGAATACTTTAAGCGGGCAGTAAAACAGGATTTTGATGGTGTCACAGCATGGTCTCCGTACACCAAAACCTTGTTTACCGGACCCTGTACAGTATTGACTAGCAGTAACACTTCCTTAGGCACCTGTATAATGATCACAGTGTCACGACAAGGTGTCTCAAAACAGCAACAGGTCAACTTGTTGTAGCTGGCCCAATGATCTTTGGTCTGACGACCATGTCCAGTTTCTGACTGACTGAGAAGAGACGAGACTTGACAAGGTGGTATTCTGTTTGCCACACCCTGTACAAAATCCACAACCTGTCTTCACGACCTGAACGAAATGTGATCTTGTGACAGAAGCATGACCACAACCAAGATGCAGCATCCTGTTGGTCTGATTTTGTTTGGTGTGTTGTTCAAAACCAGTTTCTGGTGTCATCTCATGCAACTTGAATGCACGATCATTGCATGCACATTGTGAGGATCAGCCACATGCAGTGTAGGGATCAGCCACATGCAGCGTCATGTGGACCCCATCCCAGACACCTTGTTAAGACAGTCTTCAGCGCTGTCCCAAGACTTACAACAGTAGCAACAACATGCCTGTCACATGCCATCTCATCATAGCTCAAATATGCATTCGTGCAAGTCCATGCATGCTGCTCAGTAATGTGTTTTTCTTTTTGAAAGCTAGGTTGACAAAGTCCATCTTTCAGGAATGCTGATTCATGTTCTCTGACAATCATGCTGCGATACCACCACAATAGGGGGAACAGTGCGCAGATGATGTCACACAGCATGTCAGGCTTCAGCGCAAGGTGGGAGCTGTTCAGCCCGATTTGGAAAGCATCCACACACAGACCATTGTTGGTACGCTGAGTGCCAAAGCAGAAATGCCTACCTAGAGCTACTCTGGACTGTGCATATCTGACTCTAAGGAAAGACATGTCCTGAGTGAGTGAGTGAGTGAGCGAGCGAGCGAGTGAGTGAGTGAGCGAGTGAGTGAGGGAACGAGTGGGTGGGTGAGTAAATGAGTAAGCGAGTGAGTGAGCAAATAAGTGAGTGAGATGAGTGAGTGAGTGAGTGGGTGAGTGAGTGACTGAGTGAGCGAGCGAGTGAGTGAGCGAGTGCGGGAATGAGTGAGTGAGTGAGCGAGTGAGCAAACGAGCAAACAAGTGAGTGAGTGAGCAAATAAGTGAGTGAGTGAGCGAGTGAAGAAACGTTGTACGGTTTTCAAGGAACTGACCTGCTCCCTCAAGTGGTCATGGTCGGCTCTGGTCCAGTCCTTGATGAGGTCCAGTGCCGCCGCCTGGGATTCTGAATCATACAGCAGACCCACCCAGAGCGCAGACAGGGCGCAGATGATCTTCCAGGGGCCGCCGTCTGCCCCTCGCATCTCTATGAACTTCTTCAGCCTGATCTCGGGAAAGATGGTGGACAGGTGGTTCTCCCAGTCCTTCAGGGTTGGCTTCTCTCCTGCAGAGATGGCCACATCATGTCAAGGTGGGTTTCTTGCCTGCAGTGAGTTGCCACAGCATATCACAAACCATGCATGGGTAGTTGCAATGAAGCTCCGCTGAGGACTACCAGAGCCTAATTCTCAGCCCAGATGATGGGTAAATGTTAGCTTCAGCATTTGATCGGCCTGTTCCGGCAAAACAAGCTGAATGGTTCTTGCAATGTCTCACGGTTGGTTTTCACCCTGCTGAAGTCAAGGGGGAAATTGGATAAGAATACCACCGCAAACACTTTGAGGCGTGTGTGTATGGTCAGCTGAAATGCAGCGTCTCTATGATGCTATTGAGCCAGATCTGTATTAATATGGTTCAGCTTTTCATATGAAAAACCACAAAAACGTGTCGCATGAAATTCCAACACTCTGCCCGGCAAAAGATCAGAGCAATCTGCAAAATGCATTCAAATGTTGTCAACACCAGACAGCATCATCAAGTCCAACAGGTGAATTTGAAGCATGAAGAAAATCATTTGGGAGCAGGAGGGACAGAGATCTATGTAACACAGACAAAGCACCAGATCCGGCCTTTAAAGACAAGACACTACAAGTTTTGTACCTGGGAAGGACTCTAGGTTGCCCTCCATGAAAGCTCTGAAGCTTCCACCTGTTGCATCCAGATATTGTCCCTCTCTGCAGCCACAATGAACGCATTTCTACATTATCTCCACGGTGTAGAAACGCGTTTTTACTGTCCCCAGACATTTCTCTGTTTGGATTTCCAGTGTACGGATGACGTTTCTGAATAAAAATAGACGTTTTGGGATTGAAAAGAGCTTGTGAGTCCATGACAACAGCTGCAAAAAGACTGCGCCCGACTCAAGAAGTTGCAATTCCAAGCACGTCTGTTGTGTCTGAAGTTACAAGCAAAGCGTGTGTGAAACAATATGTCAGTCTGTTGCTGAAATTGTTGCTGGGCGCTCTGCCAGATGTGACATGTGCATTGCACAACAGACCACTGTGCAGTTTTGAACAAGGTGTGGCTCTGCAGCAACTGCGCACAAGAAGAAGGTACAAAGACAAGCACTGGGATGATGCTGAGGCCCAACAACATCCCCACAAGCTCAGGAATCGGAGCATCCTGGGACATGTGTGGTGCAAGCAGCATGGGCATGAACACATGAAGAGTGGCCAGCTGGCCCCGATCCATTTTTTTTATTTTAGAGATACATGACACAGCTGTTGACAAGAGACAGCCTGGCATTGAAAAAGCCAGCAAAAAAGTGTGTAGTTTGCCTTGCTGAGAGCGTTTTGTGAAGATACAAACTGAGGCAAACTGTCAGGCCAGTGTGCGCGTGTAATTCAGCCATTCACCACTCAATGAGGTGATGGAGTGACCATTCATGACCCATACAATGACCCAATGAGTCAAGGGGAGAAACACAAAGGCGTGCTGCTGATCAAATCTGAATGCAATGAGGCACCAAGGGGCAGTCTACACTGCAGTGGCTACACTCTTTGTAAACACTTACGCACCTGTACACAAAGTACATGGGTACGTCAAGCGCGTACTCCACATATCGGTCGAAGCCAAAGTCGTCATCGAACACGAAGGGCAATGTGCCGCATCTGTTGTTGTCCACATCGGTCCACACGTGACTTCGCCAACTCAAGTATCCTGCACCACATGAACAGCCTATCAGCACATGTGACCCTTGTGTGCCAGATGAACAGCTTGCCAGCGCCTGAGAAACTTTTGAACAGTGCCCCGGACAAACAGCATGTTAGCACACCAGATACGTGAGCAATGCACAGCTGCTTGTGCACCCCATTGCTCAACACATGAGACAGACGATCCCCCCCCCCGCGTCTTCCCCCGCCCGCTTGTTTTAAGGCAGAAACTTTTAACTGTTGTCTTTTGAATTTTTGATTGTTGCTTTATTTCAAAAGCAAATGATATTTTGGCAGTAAAAAAGAGTACTTACAGGCCTGCATGCATGAGAGGGGAGATGAATTGAGTTTTGCGCCAAGTGTACAGTCAAAGGGCAAGGGCTGAATTGAGTTCTACCCCAGTCATACAGTGAGAAGGCAATGGATGATAGGGCAGCTTGCTGACCTGTGGGCTTGCCGTCCCGGAAGGGGGAGTTTGCAAAGAGGGCAGTGGCCACAGGCTGCAGGGCTAGCCCTATCCTGGCCTTCTCCACCATGTCTTGCTCGCTCTCAAAGTCAATGTTCACCTACACAGCATGCCATGAGTCATAGCATGCATAGCATGGATGTATCCTATGGACGTGATGCATGTTGGGCGGAGGCAAAGCTGTGAACTTCTTTTGGACAATGGCAACAGTGTCCGGCACATGATGAGGGCAGTGCAGAACAGGGCAGGGCAGGGCAGGGCAGGAGAAGGCAGGGCAGGACAGGACCAGACGGCAGGGGCACAATCAGACAGGACACATAGAGGCAAGGCAGGACAGCAGGGAACAGGGCAGGGCAGCAGGGAACAGGGCAGGGCAGCAGGAGGCAGGGCGGGACCCAGGGCTGGGCCGGGGCAGGCTGGGACAAGGCAGGATGGACATTGCAGGGCAGAGCTGAGCAGGGGCTAGATGAAGCAGTGCAGGGCAGGAGAAAGGGCAAGATGGACAGGCATGGGCAAGGCAGGGCATTGTGTGCTGCCGCTGACCTGGATCGTGGTGGATCTGAACATCATGTCATGGCCTAGTGTCCCTACTTTGGGCATATACTCCCGCATGATCCTGCACTCAAACTGGTATATGTTATGTACTGCCACTATGAGACTGGCAGCTGCACACACCAAGTGCAGTTGGGTTTGAAACAACAGACCAACTTTGGCTCAAAAGAAATTGTTTCCTCAGTCTTGGTTGAGGATCACAGCCTCAGACAAGTACAGCTGTCTGGCCTGGCTGCTGTTATACCAAACATGCACCAAGACCTATGCCAGGCATGCAAAGACAGAGGACAGCATGAACATATGCTGCCTTGAGTCTCCACTATGGTCTGCATGCTTATGCACCAGCCATTCAACCAAACTTGTCTTTGGCTGGATGCTCTGTAAGCAGTCAACAGATGCTACCACAAGATGCAATCACATCATTTGGACTGCTAGGATTCACTGCAGCTGACAGACTGCATGAGTTTTGCTTTCATTCCTTGCAAGGGAATCAGGCTTATGTGGGAAGACGCAGAGGCATGAAAAAGAACTTTGCTGTTCGGTTGACCTGCAACGATGGATGCTGGTGGGCGAGAGTGCTGGCAGGCAAAAGCACTCAGTTTACCTGTATCGGTTTTTGGGCATGATTGGCACGTCCTTGACTGCCCACTTGGGGTCAAACCCTGCTATCAAGAAGGCAATGCCCAACTCCTTGGCCATAGTTTTGATCTGCAAAGCCATGCATAATAGTAATAATAAGAATAATAACATCGCTTTCCAGTACGTGCAGGACAAGTCTTGTCTTTCCAAAGCAGTCTGTCTTGCGCATCTCTACAAGGTTCACCAATTTGTCATGCATGCAGAATCACTTGTAATTTGTTGAAGTGCTTCTGTGCTGCAAAGCAACCGAGCATACGGCTGTCTAAGGGTTTGGAGAGCTGTACGTTCAAAACTGATGTGCATTTCATCTGCAATAGCCACTACCGCATAAAAATAAACTCCAATGTCATTCCAACAACTTTGTCAAGACATCATAGGTGCAACTGTCATTGAAGGATGATATGGCGCCAGTCTGCATCAGAAGACATGCATCCAAGTAGGCAACCAGGCCATCCTTGCTCATAAAATGCATAAGCACAAAAGCAGACATGCAAAGCCATGCAGATGCAGGCAGGAAACATCATGAGTAGTAAACTCATGCGCACATGTGAACAACAGCACCGTCACGGCTGTTTTCACATCACGTTGTGACATTGAGTGCGTCCGTGCAATTAGCAACAAAGGTGTATGCAAGAGTGTGGGCAAGAGTGTACGCAGTCCTTACTTTGAATACATGTGGACTCTGCTGTGCAGCAGCAATGTTGAGACGGTGTGCGTCAACAGCAATTGCCATGCCTTCTGAATATGAATGGCAAAAGGCATGCATACTGCATTCATATTGCTAAATGCAACTTGCGCATTGCAACATGTGCATTATGCATGCATGAGCAAGCTGTAGAAACCGCACAAATTGCTCATCAGTGCACACCTGGTACAGATGGCTGTTGACTTCTGAGCATGTCTTATGCAAAGTGTCCACAGGTGCCCCGCTCAGCTCAAACTGGCCTCCTGGCTCAATGGTCACACTCTGGCCATCTAGAACAGCCCCAATGATATACTGCCCCTCCATAATTGGCTCCCATCCAAACCGGCTGCACAGACCTTCCAGAAGAGCTTTGATGCTGTTATAGTCTATGCGCTTGTGATCTGACAAGTTGTAGCCCAGCTTCTCATGCTCTGTGCCAAACCTGCAGCACAATAAACTCGCATGCTGCAAATGCACCATGCAGGAACAACGCTGCGCATGAGAGTAGAGTGTGTACTTTGGTGAGTGCGAGGCCGAGCATTACACAAAGTCTGCTCCTGGGAGTATTGCAATTCATATGAGGTGCGCTCACCTCCATTTCTCTTTTGGTCTGCAGCCCGACCGCATATACTGCACCAAGTCAGTTTTGGTCAATTGCTGTACTGCCGGCTGGGCAGCCACAGCACACGTGCTTCTGGCTGGCCGTCGACATCTCTGAATGCGAGACTGCTGTAGGACAAGGACAGATCGCTTGCATGTCCCCGGACACCGCAAAGAGTGCGTCGATGCGCCGCTATGCATGCGTCAAGCGCAGCTTGCCAGACAAGTCGTCCCGCAGACAGCAGCAAGCAGGGATCAGGATAAAGGCGCTCCACAGCAACGCTGTCGATTCGACATGCTTTCCGGCGCTAAGAGGTTACGGTAATTTTGCCTTCTGGTTTCATAGCAACGCACTTGGCCATGGTGTTTGCAATTTGGTAATCTGAGAAATAGCCTGAATATATTTATTCGAAACTTGGACAATTTACATGCACAAAGCGAGCAAAGGCAAAAGAACAATGAGTGCAACTGATATCCTTCATGGCCAACATAGTCCCGCATGGCTAGGAGGTGTTCTGTTTGCCAAAATCACATCTTGCAGCTGCAGTCCGTCAAGGGCTTGCACAAGCCTAAGCAGAAGCCCCACGTATGCGCTAACAATTGTTGGATTTTGCAGCACTCTTACGCAGCAGACATCTGCATTCAATTCTTGCAGCCTTGATTGCGAAGCCTGGTGATCTCAGGTTTGGTGCCTGTCGCATGAGGCTTTGTGGGCCTCAAGTGGGCAGAAGCAACGCATTGCCTGATTAGGTCAGTGACGTCCGCCTGTGCTACGAGACATGTCATGGTCAAACTGACCAAGTGTATAGAATCGCTCCAAGACAAGCTGTATGCAAGCACAGTCGCTGGTTTCCCGATCAAGTTCCGTGCATTTGCTTTCAACCAGACAGCTTTCGCCGGCGCGTCTCCACGCTTAAAGAATGCTCTGATGCAAAAGCAGCAAAAGCGACGAGTGTTTGGTCAACAAGTTCCTTGGCAAGTCAGCGTTGGTGTTGCATTCGCCGTGACTGTCATCTGCTGCGCAAAGCGACGAAGACACAAAGGCAGGCGCGAAAGAGGGACCAGGACAAACGCGTCAGCAGCAAACACCGAGCAGGTTGGCTTGCAGTACTGCACCTCGCCGAGGACGTAGGCCTCAGCCGTCACAACACAGCCAGGAATTCCTCCCAGAAAACATGTTTTGCGCTGTCATAGGTTCCTGGTAGGCGGACAACAGAAGATTTCAAAGATCTTAGGCACACAGGCAAAGCTGTTGCCAAAGACTGCCATCTTCCTCCTTTGCGAGAAGTTGTGGTAGATGAGGCCCTCAGTTGCACTGTCCAGCAGCTCTGGCATATCATTTGCAAGCCAGACCCATCATTTCAAAGCACAATACATAGGCTGTCAAACAACCGGGAAATCCAGTATGGTGACTGGCACCAAGAAGGTATGCATCTGGCTAACTGAATGAGGTGACTTGCAACGCAGCTTCTGCAGGTGCACTAAACGCTGCTAGGCTAGTCAACTACACGCAATTACCTAGCATTACTTAAGCAGACTTTGCTGCAGAGAACAGGCAATACTACCCGACTGCCGGCATGTTGTCAATCCACACTCTGCCACAGCATGAGCGCATACCATGCTTCCTTGTCCAGCTCTTGTAAAGCACGTAACATGCACAACTCCCGTGTGGTGCAAGATGCATAGATGCTGTGTCCTGCACTGGATCTCATTTAGGGAGTGATTCTGATACAGTCAGGGCCGTATGTCCCCAATCCTCCTAGGGGAAGACACATCTTGCACAAACAAGACATTGCTGTGGCCTGCAGATGGGGAGCTTGTCAGAAAGGAAACATACATCAACCCCTTGAAGAAGAACAACCTTGGGCCTCGGGAAGCCTTCTGCATAGACCAGCAGTGCTGTATACACCGCAGCCCAGCAGGCTTTGTGCTAGAGCGCAAGGTCTACACTCCCCAGGTAACATTCAATTTTTCCAGAGATGTTCAACAAATTCTTATGTGATATCTCTAACATCATATCCTTGTATGACAAAATCAACCCTTTCATTAACTTTAGCTTACACTTCGGCCCTACCAGCAAGCCTGAATGATTGTCTGGTCATTTGACATGCAAAAGCCTCAGGCCTCAGACCTGCAGCAAGGACACACAGCAGATGGTTCCAATGATTTGTACATCATACCGGTGGTTGCTGTGAAGCTGCATTGACCATAAGCGTAAATATTGTGATGAAACAATTCAGGGCATGCAGCTCAAAAGAATGCTAGCATGTGCTGCAAACTAGCATTCTTTTGAGCTGCCATTGCGCAAGATGCAAGCTGGCTGACCTTTGCTCAACAGCTGTGTGACGCATGGCAACACATGCTAGCGTCAGTCCTGTTATCATACAGTCCAATGTATGCGACAGTTGATAGCATGCCGCAGACGTCAGCAACTCCCGCACATACCTAGCTCATCATGAGCTGGAAAGCGTTTCTATTATCATTATTAATATTATTATGGGACTTCAACAACACTCATGTTTGAGCAGATCAGCGATTCCCCTACTCTCAGGATTGTACAGTTGCATGCTTTCTGGGCAAAGGCCGCGTGCATAAAGCAAGCAAAACAATCAGCTCTGGATGCATGCAACATGCACACCAAATACGTCTGTCCTTCTTTATGCAACACATAGTACACACCGTTTTCCAGGTCTCAACAAGCTGCCGTGAGGGCAGCAAAATGTGTTTTTTCCATCACAAAAGTTTAGTTTCCACATGTACAGTGTCAGCACTATGCTACATGACAAAAGGTATTCCTGTATGTCTCTGTCTGTGCTTGTTTGTGTCTTGGAAGCTTCCACAATGGTGTTCCTACTATGTGTTCATATGTGTCTGTCTGTGTTCATATGTGTCTGTCTGTGCTTATATGTGTCTGTCTGTGCTCATGTGTGTCTTGCCATGGCAGGTGCCCTTTGGTGGCAGTTTCCACAATCAGGTGCAATGGTGCGCCTGGCTTGAGCCTGGATCAGACAAGGTCCGCCTGCAAATCAGCTGTGATGTTGTCTTCACCAAGAAATGGGTGCCTGTAAAGAACATCATCAACTCCTCTTCGATTGAGGTGAGCTCATGGCTCTGATCCTAATCTTCTTCTGCTTGACCCAGCCTCCTGTTGGTGTGGCTTCTACAGTGCTGCTGTGCTATGACTCAGCCTCATGATGATGTGGTTGCTACAGTGCTGCTGTGCTATGACTCAGCCTCTTGTCTGTTGATATGGTGGTATGATATTGCTGCGCTATGACTCAGCCTCCTGTCTGTTGGTATGGTTGTACGATGTTGCTGTGCTATGACTCAGGCTCCTGTCGGTATGGTTGGTACGATGTTGCTGTGCTATGACTCAGCCTCCTGTTGGTTAGGTTGGTATGATGTTGCTATGCTATGACTCAGGCTTATAGTGATTATTGTCTTGCGCCACAATCCTCTTTTTAGGGTAGAGGGGCTACAGGGAGGCCCACTGCGCCTCACCCTTGGGCTTTGCATTGATCAATGACAAAGTGCATAGTCTATTCCCTTCTTTGCTGTATAGAGACCGTCATGCGCGCCCAATTGGGATGATGCCTGACTTGCTGCTCATAGCTGACTGACTTACGTCATTGACTGCTTGTCAGTCGTAGCTGATGCCTTATGCTGCCTTCCAGCGTCCAAATATGTTCTCCTCAGGCACTTGCGCCTCGGCAATGCCTAGCTGTGCATGACTGCAGAAGCGCATTCAACCCCAACCAACCCTAGACCTTTCATGAATATCACCCCTCGATCCCTTGCAAAGCCTTTAACCGAGATATTTTCATCCTGCTCCTTCCAGATTTCCGGCTTACGCAGACCAGTCAATAAATGCATCAACTTTTGTTTTAACTTGTGCTGCTTGGTGGCTTAGGTCAGCAGGTTTGAGGTGCGTGATACCTGCCACTATACATGCATGCAAGACAGGCTGCTCTGGAGAGACAAGACTTGTCCTGCACATACCTAGCTCATCATGAGCTGGAAAGTGTTATTGTTATTGTTATTATTATTATTATTATTGTTACTACTATTATTACTGTCGTGATTATTGTCATGCCTGCAGGGTATGGAGCGATTTTACAAGATGTGGCTGCAGCAGCTGCATCACCACCTGGGCCTGCTCAACAGCCCCAGTCACTCAGTCGCAACTCGATCACCTCAGGGGCACTCTCAAACAGCCCTGAAGAAGAGGAAGAAGAAGGGGATCACTGAGCCTGCGCCATTGAACACAGAGGCACTGCTGTCTTGGGTGACTGTGTTGGCAATGCTGTGCTGGTTGATATATCAGAGCTATAGGCAGGCTCAGAATCCTAATGGCATTCAGAGCAGTCCCTTCAGAATGTGGTCCAGCAACAGCAGTGCATTGCCGAGTAGTATGATTCCAGTAGTACATTACCACTGAGCTGCACATCTGCTCATGTTATCAATTGTGACTTCCAGTGTTGTGTGTACAGCAGTTGCTAGCAGTGCTTTTTGGGCAGCAGCATGTGTGTGTATGATGCAGCATTATGATTAGGCTGCAAATTGTTGGTACGTGCAATGTTGTAGCAGCTTCAGACAGTAAGCGGAACATAACGAGTTGCCAAAACAGGTGTAGATGGTCATGCGCCATACAATGAAGGCGTGAAAGTACACAAGGACTATTTGAACAGTTTGATGGCACAGATATTAAAAGTATACTACCGTAGACTTGGCCATCAAAATCTTCTATAAGTCCAAGACGTCCAACTTGGGTCTTTTTCTGAACTTCATGCTGGTGGGTCTTTGTCACATTGAGGAGAGCAACAATTGTGCTACGGTTTCGCAGCCTGAGATTTGAATTATGTTCTCACCCAGCAGGGACTTGGTACATAGATCGCCTGTTCACTCAGTGTTGACTACAGGCCAGAAGCCAACATTTTATGGTGGGCCTGTTCAGTGCAGAAATGGAGTCCCAGATGCTCAGCAGTGCGGTTTCGCTTGTAAGCTAGAAATGTAGTTTTGGGTTTCGTTGGTACTTTGAATCTCAGACACACGCTTTCAGGCTGCAGAGCCTGATAAAAAGCCTGATATAGCTCTATTTCAGGTTTTCCAACACGTTACAAAAACAACCGTTAAAATTCCCAAGGTCTCCGGCATCAACAGTTGGCCATGGCTTGAAGCAATTTGATACGTATACGAGCACAATCCTGCTCTTTTAACAACTTGCAGTTGCATATACCGGTAGGCAGACACAGCATTGAGATGGCTAACATGCTTGCAAGTGAAGCAGCTTGCACGGGAGAAAAAGCAACCTGGCGATTTGCGATATCGATACACGAACAATCCAAGCAGCGAAAGCCCAGCACCACGACTGTTTGACGCTGAATCCACTATCCCCTGATGAAGAGCGTCTCGCAAATGAAAATACAAGCAATTCGTCGGTGTGTATTTACAGTGTGTGAGCAGCGGGAGTAATTTTGTGTGCTGTCTAGCTGCTGTCACAATTAACGGCAACAGAGATAAGGTAGGGCTAGATCCCTACTCTGGCAACATGTTAATGCCTAAATGCTACGGAGGAAGAATGTCCACTGCAGTGGATGAGTCATGGTAACGCCTAAACTTAGGCCCTAAAGCAATGATGCAATGACTGACATGCAAGTACATGTACTTGTACAGTCAGCGCCATAAAATCAGAATTGAAGTCCTGGTGTACTGTCTTGGTCATTGCAAACACTCATGCTAGTAGTACTAAGCATGATCTAAGACACTCTTTGCTCCATCACCACAAAGTATGAATGAGTCCAAGCCAACAGCAATGAAGCCTTCTTCTGTGAAGCAAGCCAGAGAAAAAGAAGCCTGGCTGGTGAAAGGGGTTGCTGGTGGACCAGAGTTTTCGACACCTGAATTTGCTTGAGACAAAACGCTCAGAATTTGGCAACCAGGTAACTTGATCACAGTAGGTGCTTTGCGATCTGAGAAGTGCAGACCAACACTGCCTGAGCCATCGCCTGACTGCCCATTGACATCCAGAGTGGATGACACACCATTCACAGAGAATGCTGGTGTGGTATCAAAATCACTACCCACAACAGGGTTGCATGCAAAGTTGTGGCAGTCGGTGTTGAACAGAAGTGAGCCAGTCTGAACTTGTGCTGAGACAGTCTGCCCAGGTGGGATAATAACTGATCCAGAACCACCATTCAGGTTGATGGTGTTTAATTCAGAGGTGGTGATGCTAGGGGTACTGCCCAGGACAAAGCTGATTGTCGTGGTTGGACATGTGGCTGGACAAGTGCAAGCAGGCACACACTGAGCACCACACTGTACGTAGCCCGAGGCGCACATATTGGAACATTGGCCTGCTGTGCAAATAGCCGTTGCACCAGTCGGTGCTGAGCATACGTTGCCGCACGATCCACAGTTGTTGATGTCGGTCTGGGTTTTTACGCATTTGGTGCCAGTCCAGCAACAGCTCTGTTTGGCAGCTCCACTTGTGCAGCTTTGTGCGTTAGGACAGCTGCAGTCGTTACCGCATCCAGCTTCGACACAACAGCCTGCATAACAAAGACAATATGGTTGGTAGTGTTGATGACAAGTAACCTCCTAATTCGCAGGACTCGAGTCTGCTCGCAAGGAACTAACCATGTCGCACATATCACAAAAGGCCATGACAGCAAGTTCGGCAGGCACGAGTGGACCCTGCCTCCTCGAGCAGCTGCGCACATCAACACACCCAATGTGCTCATATTGAATAGAATTTCTATAGCACATGTGCTGTTGGTGATCTTGCTTGTTTAGATTTTATTGATGGTAGGCTTGTTCCCGACTCCCACCATTGCAAATCGGACTGATTGAACAATTTCATAGGCCTGGGGCTCACATTCATGACGTCCTCTCCTTCGAGCTGAAGTCTACAACAAACTGGGTTGCACATTTGACCAAAATGTACACTCAGTAGATCTAGACATGATTGGCTGTATTCCAGAGGTCAGGCCTCTGCAAGCTGCCCAGCCACAATATCAACAGTGTTGAGATACAGTGATAACATGTATGCAATCGGTCTGAGCTGCTCAGACGTCACCCAAGCTACATCTTCAGAAGAATCTTCTCTTGCATGAGCTGTCCATCACTTGGTACTGGCCTGCGGCACGCACAAATAAACATATCAGCGAGTGCCGTTCTGGTGAAATGCAACATAACATCTGTCAGCTGCCACGTGTGCACATGCTGCTAACACTTGCATTCGACTCTAGTTGTGGCCAAAGACTATGACCTGTTTGTACTGAAGTACAAGAGTTCTGAGTGCCAGTTGCCATCTCATTGTGACGACATCCATGACTAAGAATGGCCAGCTAAGTGGGTGCGTTTTTGCCTTTATGCGTCAAAAGATCATGTCTCACCTTGCAAAGGCCAATCTGGCAGCATTTGGGGATGCCACTCCTCTGAAGCTGCCTTTGCCTGCACCGTTGCCTTCATCTCCCTGCCTAGAGTTTTCCCAGTTATTCCGTCCCATGTACTGATCTGAACAAGCTTCAAACACCTGGCTGAGCGCCTGCTGAACATGACTCATCGGCTGCCCAGTCAGCTGCAGGTGTGACTGTGAATCCGACTCAGGCCTGTAATCAGCCTCAGGAGCCTGATGAAGCTCTGCAGGAGTCTGCTTGCAAGGGCCTTGCTGCATAGCCTCCATGCTGTCTGCATGTTGTTTTGCATCAGTGCGACTGCTGTGATGACTCGCCTCAAGCTGAAATGCCAGCTGTGGCGTGCTTCTGCTCTGACCCTGCTGAGACCCCTCTTTGATGCATGGGGCCCCCGAGACACCCTGCTGATTCTCAGCTAAAGGATTGCAGCATTGATCTGTCGAGTGATGGCACTGACCAATAGCTGACTCGTGCGGCTGAGTCTCCTGAGGGTGAGTCTCAGCTTGTTGACTCTCAGATGGTTGATCCTGTCCTGATCTCCCATATGAGGCATGTCTTGACCCAAGCTGACTCATCTGACTGGACTGGGGTAAGTCAGATGTTGACTCATGCTGACTCATGTGGCTTGGCTGGGGTGAGTTATATGCTGACTCATGCTGAGTGCGGCCTGCTGAGCTTGCCATGGCAGCCCTGCTCTGCAAGCTGTGGTGCAAGGTGGTCTTTGCACGCTGTGCCTCAGCAATGTAGACGCCCATGTTTCTCTTCAGGATGTGGTTCTCACTTGCCAGCCTGCAAAACACACACAAGGGTCGATTTGGTCATCAGTCACAAGGGGCGATTTGGTCATTAGTCACAAGGGGTGATTAGTCCACAAGGGGCAATTGGGTGATGAGTCACAAGGTGTAGACATCTGGTCCTTCATATGCTGCAAGCGGGTTTGCCCCTGTTACAAAACCGCCGCAGCTGGAAGACAGAGCAGCTTCAAAGCGGCTGCTGATGTGTGCAATTGACATTTGGGCTGCCTCAAAACTTGGAGGTGCATAGAGCGTACAGCTACTCGCATGCAAACTGCGTCTGAAAGAGGGTTATCTGCCCAGGACAGTTGAGCAACAGTGCTTCATTTATGTACTTGCTCTGGTACACCTAAGCAACACTAAAGCACCACAATACTTTAGGCATTGATTGCTATATGGAACACGGCTTGAGACTTGGTGAGTCATGTTGAGTCACAGAAACAGGGTGACTAACATTTCCAGCTGGCGGTCCATGTGGAGGCACTTCTCCATGGCCATGTGCACATGGGCCTGGGCCTTCCTGCCAACAGCCCTTGAGGGCTGTTTCCTGTTGGCCTGAGCCTGAGCCAGCTGAGCCTTCAGGTGAGCAATCACCTGCCTGTCTCGCACCTACGTGTGGACAGACAGTATTCGACTGAACTCCTGTTGTCCTGTATCCACATTGACATGACAGGACAGATGCGGCTGGTTACTCAAACATGTGTTGAGCTGAGAGTACAGGTGCGGCTGTCACTTGCGTGTGCAGTTGAAATGAGAGCACAGATGTGACTTAGTGAGTCACATCTGTGACTTGTCACATATGCATCAAGCTGAGACTACAGATATGAATGTGGTCCTTACACAAACACGCTCCAAAGACATATCCTGTCCTGTAGACCAGTAGTGTGACAATGTAGCTCACTTGCACAGTATGAACACGACTTCAGCGCATTCTGCATTTTGCGGAATCAGGGGCACCAAACAGTAATAGTACATGAACTGATGTTGTAGCATACAAAGCATGCTGGGTATAGGCCGGTACTTGTATGTATGGCTCTGCGTTGGCAGCCTGGCGTCTGAGTGTGTGTGCGCACTTGGCATGCTGCTGTTGCAGCTCCTGTGTGCGCTCCTCTGCTTGCCTCCCATACATCTGCAAGTTTTGCCAATCCCAGTTAGGAGCACAGCTCCCACCAGCACATGCGTTTGGTACAGACCCATGCAAAAGTATCGTTTTTATGGACTGTTGAAAAAAGTAAAATGCTAGCCAAGTTTGTGGACCAAATGGGTCAGTGAGATGATATTATAGAGTAGCAGTTCCTCCTGGTCTTGGCTATTGAGCACAACACATGCTGAGGAGCAGACATGCAAGCTACAGTAGTACTGTTGTACACAGAAGAAGGTATCCTCAACTTGTTTCTTCATGGTGCACTACCAGAAGCTTTGTCAGCAGCAGTTGCAGCTGTTCTGAATGGCGGCTGCCACAGATCTCCAAATATTGCGCATGCACAATTGTGTATATAGCTTCTGTCACAAGCCACAGCCCGATGATGGCAGTCCCCACAGCATTATGCCAGTCCCAGCTGCCTGATAAACAGTCCCCACAGCCTGATGATCACAGTCCCAACATTCAAGTTCACGGCTGATGGCTTCATCACGAACCCCCTGTGTGTTGTCATGTTTACTAACATCTCGACTAACACTTTCATTGAGTGAAAAAACATGAAGTTTATATGTGTGTTTATTTGTTTGTACCAACTTGACCAAGTTGAGGCGTGAGTGCACCTGGTTGATGAGCACCAGCAGCTGCTGAATGTCGCCCCAGCCCACTTCCTGGTTGAGGCGCCGCGCAAAGCGTGTCACCACTTCCACCACCTCACTAGGCACCCAGCTTCCTGCATATGGAAATGAGCATTGGCCCTAAATGTGGTAAGTCCGTATACTGCATCACTGCTGGTTCAGCACCCAGCTTCCTGCCTATGGAACTGACAGTAAGTCCATGGTAAGTCCATGTACTGCATCACTGCTGATTGATGCGCCGGGCAAACCATGTCACCACTTCCACCACCTGACTAGGCACCCAACTTCTTGCGCATGGAATGACAGTAAGTCCATGGTAAGTCCGTGTACTGCACCACTGCTGCTTGATGCGCTAAGCAAACACAAGTTGCTACTTCCACCACCACCTGGCTAGACACCTCGCTTCCTGCATACTGGATGGACAGTCGGCCCTGCCAATGGTGCACTGCAAATCCACAGCCACAGCAATCCTGCTTGTGCTAGTTGGGCAAAACGAAACTTGCAGCTTTTTCATCATGTCACACTTCAACACACAGCATGCATTACTGCAGCTGCAGCTGACCTGGCATGTTGGCCCTAGTCAGTTCATGTATTTCAAACCCATAGTCATCAGGCAAGCTGACCTGGCTTGATAGCAGCTGTGTGACGGTGCCCAGTAGGCAGCTGGGGAGCACCTGCCTCATCAGCTGCGTCCTCAGGTGCCGAAGTAGTCATCAGAGCTGTGTCATACTCCAGCGGCGCATATCCGCCTCCAGTCCGGATGAAGCTGCAGATGCACAGCGTGTCAGGACAGACTGCACATAATGCAAACCAGTGGACAATAGAGTGCTCACATCACAATGCAGGCAAGAACACGGCAAGTGCAGTACATGCAGTCAATGTTGAGTGCCTGCATGTTTTCTTGAGGATCAAGTAGAAACAATTCTGATGACACAATTCTGATTGCACGCCCCTGTTCCAGCCCTCTGATTCGGCAGATAAAACAGTAAGTATACGATCCTAAGCTCTAAACTCAAAAGCCATGACAGAGCCTGCTACAGCAGTGCATGAATGCTTCATCACTGGCGTTGCTCCTTACTGATGACTCTAAACCCTGACGGTTGGCTTAACAGAACCATCTATTGCAAATCGCTTGTCAAACATACTGGACATACGTCCTAGTCATGCACATCACTCAATCTGTGGCTTGAACAACGCATATTGACAGATCAGAGCGCATATCATTTCTGCATGAATCAGCCAACTCTGCAAAGTCTGAACAACAGTCGGACATGAAACTAGGACTGGGTAGATCAGCTGAGTGGACTGGTCACATCAAGTGAGAAGACTGTGTGGACCAAGGGGGTGGACTGATAGACTCTGTAGGACTCTTCTAGGTCGGTCTCTTGAAGGTCATCAGAGTAGACTCTTGTAGATCGGATTGAGACTGACCTGCTGAGCGGCGAGCAAGACCGGCCTTGTGCACAGCTTGCCAATCTGCCTTGCTCTGCAACAAAGCTCAAGCCGGGCTTTACCACAGAGCTGGCATGCTCCCTTCCCTTGGGTGCCTGATTACGCCCCCTGCTGCTGCTTCTGGCCCTGGGCGTAGGGCCAGTGTCCAGGGCATTTTGCAGCATCTGCCGCAGAGCAATGTTTTCTGACTGCAGCCTTTGGCACTCGTCCATGGCCTGGTGGTAGAGGCGGGCTGTGCATTGCAAGTCAGTGGCCTCGGTGTGACTGGCATCTAAATGGCCTGCAGCAAAATGCACTGCTGGATGTGACACAGTTCCTTTGATCTATGCCTATCTGAGTGCAAAGCAAAGACAATGACTCACTCCTGCTCTAGTGAAAGAAAGAAAGAAAGAAAAGAAAGAAAAGACGACGCCTTTAGGCGTTCAATATAGAGAAGCTTGAGATGATCCCATATTGGGCCCAAGCTTCCCTTGGTGCTCTAGTGCCTGGTGCAAAGCTTTGCTGACTCAAGCAAAATGCGAGGTGCGTATAATTCACAGAGTGACTCTGCTCCTCTTTGGGTTGGATCTGGCAGTGCAACAAAGCAACATACACTGTAGGAAGAAGGTCTGTCAGGGCAGTGCAAGCATACGAAATTGACACCAAACCAACAAACAAAAAGGCCCGTGTATGCAAAGAAGCTTTAGGTGGGTCTGACACCGATTAATCTCAATGCATGAACAAATGACAGATGCCATCCTGGTGAGACTGTTCAGCAAGCACGGTGACGGACCTGCCAGCTGGTGCTGCACATCCTTATGATGATCGAGTTGAGCAGCCAGGTGGCTGATGACCATCCTAGCCTGAGCAAGCTGCTGTTGCAAGTCCTCCATCTCCGCCACACCCTGCCTGCTACAGGATAAGGTGGACTAAGTCATGCGCATCACTGCTTGCGAGCTTTATCTGTTCAGCCTGCTACGGCTTCAGCTTCATGTATGGGTGGCCAAGCCAAACGTACATTCCCTCTTCGTGAATGTATAAACCCAACCTGCCACATCTTGAAGGCATGCATTGAGTGCTTGATACGCTCATGCAAGTCTGTCATGAGACATTGTACTGATTGCCTTTGGCTGCTGATATGTTGGCACATGTGCCACAGCAGCATCAGCCATGCCATGTGAGCTTTGAGTGTGTTGATGACAGACATATGGCAGTCTTCAATGGCTAGATTGCAGGCAAAAGTTGCCCTGCGCATGCACATGCAAGTGATACCTAGTTGCTACCGGGCCAAGCATCTGTTTGACTCATTATGCCATGTGCCTGCATGTGGGGGTGACAATGCAGAAGATGCTGAGATACAGCAGCCAGACTGCTTTGGACTCACTCAAGTGGAAAGCTGTGCTCTCCCTGCTCCTCACATGTCTGCTGTAGAGCCTGAGTGGTAAACACCTTGCCATTGGAGCTGGGGAGCGCATGAGAGCTGCTATACAGCTTGCTACAAGGCAGAGGAGAGCAGTTACAGCAGAGTAGTAGTTGGCACGCAGAAGCTGAGCCTCATTCTGACAGTGTTGCCCCAAGCGGACAGTCAAAGAGCGTTGCTTCAGCTAGGTCATTGCAAGTGCCTGTGAAGACATCACAGCTCAATACCTGAAACTCAGACGGTCCTGAAGCTCCTGAGCGACAGGCGAAGACAGTTCAAGAGCGGCCTGGTGATGCTTGAAGCAGCCCCCTTCTTGGTGACTCTCTCCATACAGCTGACTGTGCAGCCACATAAACGTGTCACAGGAGTATATGAAATGCCTTTCCTGCTTCTCGAGGGCGTTGATCAGACGCACACACCAGCTTCTCATACCTGAACCGCAGCCTGTCCTTGAGCTCTTGTGCCACACGCAGTAGCGGCCGCTTGTGCGCAGCTACTCGTCCATGCGGGCTCGAATCAGTGAGGCCGGCCAACATAACAGCAGGCGGTATCGCGACCGCGTTGACTGCTCACATACAACTAAGCAGAAAGCACTTTTATGGCGAAGTTCCGGAGTATAGAGATATCTTGGCACGATGATGGCACAATTCTCCGTCAGTTTCCTCATGAGCTTCTGAGTTTGTCATAGGAATGCCATCCTCTTCTGATTACCTCAAGGGAGTCAAGCTGTTTCAGCCGATTGTTCTGCTGTCAGGCGTATGACGAATTCCCCTTTCCTTTCAGAGCATCTCTGCAGCTGGACGTCGTGAGGCGTGAGTGCTTGCTTGCAGCACACTGTCAGATCTTCTGGTGATCACTGTTGGCAATAGCAACCAGCGCCATCGAAAGCTTCCACAACGTAAGCTGCAGCACATGATACAGAGGGCAGATCAGCCTTTGAGCTGCATCTGTAAAGCCTTCGTCGTCTCTTGCTGTGTTGGAAAACGGAACAGTGTAGTAGCTTGCTGTGTGCTGAGCAGGTGGTCACAATCCTGAAAACCCAAGCGCAGGGCATCAGCGGCCCTCAGGACACATAGTGGGATGGAGACAGACAGTGCAGCTTTCATCACCATGCTTATGGACCGCCTGCAAACCGTTGAAGTTGCCCAGCAAGGATTGCAAGATACAGATAAACAACTTCGACGGGAGCTTCAAGACGTCCTGATAGCTAATGAACACCTGGAACAGCGAGTGGTAGCTTTGGAGAGCAGTATCTACCTTGAACTTGGCAGTACAAGCTTTAACGATGGCTTCATCCTGCGCCTTGGCTTCACTCTGCGTCCTGACTGCCTTGAGCACCCTCTTGACACGCACCCTCTTGATGCTAGGTATCACCACCCATTGGATGCTCTGCACTACAACGCTACTTCTTTCTACCACAGCAGCACTGTCCGCATGCGTGGGGTGCCATCATTTGAGATCTCTGTTGGGAAGGACTTCAAGCCCACCAGCGTTAGGCAACTTCTGAAGGCTATCAAAACTTGGTGCCGAGAGCCAGTCTCTGACCCAGGCAGGCCTGGACAATTGTGTACTAACGCAGAGATTCATTTTGATGAAGACACAGAGTTTGAAGGGCTTGAGTTTGTGGAAACTGACGAGGAATCAGATGACGAAGACGAAGCAAGAGCTGCCCATTACATCATAAACACAAACCTGTAGCCTTGAATTCAGATACGCCAGCAACTGTTTGGGCATGCAACAAGTGTTGCGCAAGCTTGAGTCAGACTTAAGTCTGGCCTCCATGGAGAAAGCTGCAACCTGGTCGTATGTCACACTATTTGTAGTAACTACTCTTTAGATGCAGCTGCTAGCAGCACAACATATGGTGGCTGTTTTGAGCTGTATGTCACATTGTCTAGTTGCTGGCTTCAGCCCAGGGCAACGACAAAGTCGATGAGGGATTAGGTCATTGTGTTACGTTGATGCAATCATGACATCAAGTAAGTTTGTTACAAACTGTTTGTATAACATCCAGCAAGCAAGTTCATGCCACATCCGAGTCGTTCCTACTCGAGACCTGGCGAACGGAGGTGATGGCAGCGCCTAGAGTTGTTATTGTCGGCGGTGGCGTCGGTGGAGTCTCTGCAGCGCAACAGTTGGCCAAGGCCAACTTTGCGGATGTGAGAGTGATCGATAGGTATGACGATCACGCAGATGTTTGCATGATGGCGACCGCCCCCGGCAGCTTTGAGCTGTGCCGACAACTTGATGTACGCAGTACAGCCGTGATTGTCTGCACCACAAAGTTCGCCCAGCATATGTGTGTTGATCTTTGCTCAACCTTGGCGCTGCAGGAGGGACTACTTTGAGATACCATGGTCCAACGTCAGAATACCAGTGGACCCCAATCTGATCAAACACACCACCCTACCCCTTCAGGTGCAGGCAAAGCAATCTTGAAGCCTTGTTTGGCGTGCGTCAACAAACACTATTCCCGCAGCACACATGATGTGATGCAACAGTTCAACTGCCCACCTGCATCAAATCAGCTGATGTTACGTCTGCACAGAGTTGCATTCTGTGGGAGCTGATGTCTCCGGCCACCCATGCATGCTTTCCTCATTTTGTGATACTTCAAGTGCCTGTCATTCCCAGCCTGGTGGTCATGTGCGCACAGGATGTGCCAAAGGTTGGCAGAGTTGTCCACGCCAGCGCATCATCTGTCTCTGAGACTGAGGTGCAGCTGGACAATGGCTCATCTCTACCTTTTGATTATCTGGTCTTGGCCAGTGGGTCCACTTGGGACGATCCTGTTAACTCTGGAACAGATCCCTTACTGACAGACCGCAAGCTGAATCAACAGGCAAGTTGTCCTATGTACCGGTGACTCTTTGCAGCCATGGTTGCTAGTTGACGCGCTGTGAAGCTCCACAGCAAAGTAGCAGGCTGTTTGCTGAAGCTGACCTGTGGCGGCCCCATGGCTTGACCTATGGCAGAATCTATAGCAGAATGTGATCTGATTTGCTCTGTGCACCATTTCACCTGGTGATGTACATAGCATGACCAGCAGGCTTCCTTGCTATATGCTTGTGGTCTTCTCACTGCCTCTGGTGATGCCTGTCCTGCGCTCAAGCTCTTGCTGGCTTGCATGGACATTAACGAATGTTGTTATGAATATGCGCATGCAGACTCACATAAACTCCTGCACGGATTTAGTGGTATTACTATTTGTATGCGGACCTCACAGAATGCTTTGAATCTGCAGCTGGCATACAGTTTGCATGCCGACTCGCAGAATTCTACATCAAAGTGCAGTGGTTACCTGTGAGCGCAGCGTGCTAGGCCATTACACAAGTATGGCCCACACGTGCAGCATGCAGCAGGCTTCATGTGACCTAACAGTTAAGGTGATGTTGATGCAGAAACATAGCGCAGAGCTAAAGGCAGCTAGCACAGTGCTTGTCATTGGAGGGGGTGCTGTGGGGGTGGAGCTGGCAGGCATGCTCCCTCATCTGTCTGTCCATGTGCATCTGCCGGTCTGTATGTCTGTGTGTTCATCTGCTGCTTGTCTGTCCATGTGCCTACCAGTTTGCTTTCCTTTATCCATGTGCCTTCCTGCCTTGGATCATCTGTCTGACTGGTCCTTACTCTATCTGGCTGTCTCTGCTTGTCGTGCCTGTCTTGCAAATCTCAGAGTTGCTAGGCCTTTCTCCTTGCAAATCTTAGGGTTGCTAGGCCTTTCCCCTTGCAAATCTTAGAGTTGCTAGGCCTTTCTCCTTGCAAATCAAGGGTCAGCGTGTAACTTCCCAGACTAAAAGGTGACAATGGGGCAGTTGTGTCTGCTGTGCCTGACACATACTTTGACATGCAAACATGTTTGGGTTGACAAGAGCCGGTGCAGAGTCCATATGGAGTAGACTCATTTTGCGCTTGTTATGCTGCCGACACCTATTCACACAAGCTAGTGACAAATTTGCAGTCATGTTTGCTGTCATCATTTTGTGAATACACAAATGCCAAGAACAGTCTACAAAGCTGCTGAAGCAAGTGCATGTGAGAAACGCTCATCATGCTCTGGTGCATCGCAGTTTGCTGAGAAGCCAACCAGAGCAGCAAGTGACATTGGTGCAATCATGTCAGCAGTTTGTGCTGTCATCATCTTTGAAATCATGCTTTCATCATCATTGAACCATACTGTATGTACATCCTGTATTTAGTCACTGTTGCAATCTACTGAACTTTACAAAGCTGCTGAAGCATCCAAATGTGTGAAATGCTCACCACACATTGCTCTGCTGCAGCGGAGGTTGCTGAGACCTACCCAGAGAAACAAGTGACCCTGGTGCAAGCCAACAAGGAGCTGGTGCCCGGCTACTCAGCAAGGCTCAGCCGCCAGATTCTGAATGTTCTCAAGGGCCTCAATGTTGAGGCAAGTTTGCACTCTGAGTCCATTTGCTGGAAATGTCATGGTCAAGAGGTGCAGGGACAGTTGATTGGTGTCTCGTTTTAGTATCCAGGTGTGGCTAGTAGCCTGCACTCTGAGTCCACTTCTGGAAAGTATCATGTTCAACAGGTTGCATGGACAAAGGATTGCTGTTTCCTTTTAGTACTTCCTGTGGGCAGTCTGGTAGCCTATGCGGAATGAGCAGCAGTACAAGCTGTCTCCAAATGAGCTCAACAGCTCTAGACACGGCACATGGGGCTGCCATTGCTGTCATCAGTGAATCATGAAAAGTCCCCCCCCCCCCCAAATAACTTTCAACTTTTAGATGCTAACTATAATTTAGTGTTGATGACAGTAGTGGTATGAGTTCAGACACTTTTGGGCTCGTGTTAAGCTAGCTAGGTATGTGCCTGGCAAGTCTTTCTGTCCAGAGCAGCCAGAATTCATGTTTTGATTGCAGACATGTGAGACTGTCTTTCATGTTGCAGGTCTTGCTGAGTGAGAAGGCTCACAAGATGGATGAGCAGCGGTACAAGCTGTCGCCCAGCGGGCGCACAATCACAGCAGACAAGGTGTATGTCTGCATCGGTGGCAAGCCCAACACCAACTTTCTGAAGGCAGAGAGCAGCAGAGCAGTTCTTGATGAGCGCGGCTTCGTGAAGGTGCGCAGTTGTGCAAGAGTGGTATCTGGCCCCTACATGTTGTGCTTCCATGCTATATGATTTGCAGTGCAGGCATGAGCTTGATGTGCAAGCAGTGCTTTATGGTGAAACCTTGTGCTGCTTGACCAGCAGCGGTACCATGCAGATTGGGATTTGTATAGCCATGAGTAAGTCCTGTCCCAATGATTTTGTGGTTGTGTACACGCGCTGGGTTGATACTGGGGGTGATACTCAAATGCTGAAGGTGAATCACACACGTGTATATGCCCAAACCCTGAGGACAAAACCTGGATACGAAGGGTAAATCCCAGATACAGAGTATGTACCCAAATCCTGAGGGTAAATACCCAGATCTGGAGGGTGAAACCTATTTACTGAGGACCCACCCATACCCTGAGGGTTGAAGCCAGATACTGAAGATGATGTGCAAATGCTGGCTGCAGGTCAACAACTTCTTGCAAGTGGAAGGACACTCAAATTGGTTTGCTCTGGGGGACATCACAAGCCTCTCAGACTATCGCCTGGGGCGTTTAGCCCTTGATCAAGGGGCTCTTGTGGCCGCCCACATCAAGACCTTGCACGGCGGCGATGCAGCAAAGCTGAAAGCATGGAAGAAGCATAACGGTATTGAGATGATTGTTGTCAGCCTGGGGAGGAACAATGGGGCCATGGCTGTGTGGGGGTGGGGCTTCTCAGGGTGGCTACCCACCTGGATCAAATCAAGGGATATGATGGTGGGGATGACAAGGAAGAATATGGGCCTTCCAGCAGCAGCATAACTGGGCATTACTAGTGTTAATAATGGCTCTGCACGAAGGTGTCAACTGTACCCTGTTGCTGCAGAATCTGCTACTAAGCCGCAAGTCCAGATGTATCATCAGACAGGACATGAAGAAAGGGCGTAGATCTACAGGTTAGTGGGTATGCTGTTTGTGTTTGCAATTTAGGTCAGTCATTTTCACTACTACAAGCAGGTTCAAGTCTTAGGCATGAGATACAGCAACAGACAGTTGTTGCTCACAACGTTGGGTACATGTACACACTGTGTGTGTGTAGCCCTAGACAGTGAACCAAGAGGTTGCCAATGGCATTTTGCCATGAGTGCATCCAATGACACCTTGAAGGGTCACGTTGAAATGAGTGTTGCAACTAGTATTGGTAGCAGACAGGTGCTAAATCTGTCTTGTCAAGGACTGTTGACTTGTTTGGCCCTGTTAAGGGCGCTTTGATATCAGAAGGCGCCCCTGCAAGTTTCAGGGAAGATTGCAGCGCCATTGCCATCGCGAGGTGACAACTTGACGTGAGTGACCGAAAGCGACCTTGCTGCGGCTTGTGCAGGCAAGGTGTGTATTGTCCGACACACCGAAAGTGAAAGCTGGGGTGACTGCAACGGCAAGAAATCTTCAAGTCTTCTCTTCCTATGCTCTCTTCTGCGTTTGCGCAATCTAGCCTTCCGCATTACCAAAACGCAGTTAATCACCACCAGCGCCCAGCTTTGTCGTTGCTTTCTCGAGCTTGCGTGGCACACACAAATTGTTGTTTGTTGAATCCTGCTGTAACTGGGCCTCAGCGACGGAAGCTCCGTCTTACCGTTCACAAGAGACGAGTCGATATATGCGCTTCAGCCCAAACAGAGCATGCTGAGACTGCTGTGCAACACAATGGGTTCGAGTGGGCAACGAACGTGTCACGCCACGGCAACGTCTATTTTGCCATCGACGAAACCAGCCAGGCTTGCACAGCGAGCATGAGCAGCTCATCTGGAGATCCTACTGTGGCCTTGTTTTTTGCGGCGTCATCGTACTCCGTAGAATTTGACAGGATCATTCCCGTTCTAAGATCAAAAGTGCCCTCCTTACAGCATATCATAGGCTGCACGGTATGTTTCCCTGTTAGTGCATATTGCTGTGGCTTGCATATGCAGTATGAGTTGCCGACAGCCAAGGCTAATGCATGCATCCAGATGCAAGACCATGGCATTCACTCAGATGCACCTGTGTGAAGACGTACAGATTGCGCAACGCACATGCATGCCATCATGCTCTCATGCCCTGTTTCTGTGCGTTCATGCTAAGTGGGCTTCAATTGCAGGGATTTGGAGTGATTGGGGACTCTGCAGAGGGACCACAGGAAGTTGAGGGAGAACCCGCTCTAAGCCTCACCCTGGGGGTGCTTCCTGGGGTCAGTACCTTCACTCATATTGCTGCCACCACTGCCGATTTAGATCTGAGTACACACTCTGTGCATGCTTTGCAGCCTTTCCCTGTGCACACATGTTTGCCTTATCTGCACATGGCATAATGATCCGTCAGGTGTAATACTCAAACTATAACTTTAAATGTATACACTTACAGACACAACCATGTTCACAAAGCACAAAAGAGTGATCACAACTGTTCAGCAGCATGACTCGTGAAGATGCCTGCTGTGCCAGCTAAACCTTCCCTGCAGCTGCCCAGCAGGCACAACTTGATGTCCCAAATGCTGATGCAGAAACACTGCTCAGGGCTCCTGTCTAAAGTCAGCCTGCAAGTCGCCATACACACCCCCCAAAACATCAATGTACATGTGCAGCAGCGGCTTTTGACCTTGGCCCGACGTCTATTGTAGGGCTCAAGCGTCCTTCCTGTCATCATGCTGACCTGTCAAATCCAACATCTATTGTTCCTGTGGGGCTCTGGCTTGCACAGCCTCAAAATCTGAGGCATTCAATGAATCTCTAGGCTTGTATGAGCTGTCTTTGTCGCAAAGGTCCGATTGCACAAATACCATGTCCTTGCTCTTGCAGGCATTCACTGACCATGAGCCTGCCTCGGCCAGTTCTACAAGTTCTGTCAGCACTGCAAACACAGGGCAGTTGGCAGCAGGCCTGCTAGGGCTGTTTGCTGTGCCTGTTGTGGCATGGTCAGAGTACACACTGAAAACCACAGGTATATTCAACGCAACCGCCTTTAATTTCTTGAAGAAGCAAACTGAATTGACAAGCCATATCAGCAATAAGCATGAACAAGGGTCAGCCTTCTGCCTGGCAGTGAAGTATAGTGTAGTGATCATCACTGCACTTGTATCTGCTTTATCTGATGTTCTGTAAGGCATGGCACAAAACAGAGCTTGCTGTAGCGCATCACACTGAGCCGCCAATTGGTTTCAGACTTTATGGTGCTGCACAGACAGCAAATTTTCAAATCTTCAAGGTTTACAAAAATGAACACGTCTGTCTAGAGGTTCAGTACAGCACTTTGAGCATTTCAGTCATGTCTGCCTGAGGGGAATGATGTTACACAGCACTAACCCCATTGTGAGTACAAACTGGTGACGGTTTTCTGCTCCAGGTTGTGGTTTGCCCCCAGGGCCTGGGGGTCTGCTAGGGGCAACAGAAGGGGTGTCTTACCTCACTGTGGGGGCCTTGGCAGTGTGGAGTATGGTCACAAAGATTTCTACCGGACACAGTCTGCCTAAGGGTGAGCCCACCAGTTTACTGCCTGTGACAGTATGACCCCTCCAAGAATTATAATGTAATGCAGATGTACTGCCAATGTAAAGACACACAAAACTTAAACAGGCCCTCGCTGATCATACCTGTGCGCTGTGCATGCTGCATCAAGAGTGTGCTCCTGCTGTTGAGCTTCATCAACACGCATGGACCGGCTACCCCATTCTTATAAAGGGTCTAGGCATGCTGCGGTCAATCAGCAAGCAGTTCTTGCAAACATACTTTGATCTGTCAAAGTATTGCTTACAGGGTCTGATACTGCGCTCTGTGCCACTGCCAGATGCGGTGGACCCTGCATTAGTCATGGCACTGCTTGGTCTCCCCATGTGCAGCTGTCTCATGCACATCTGTCTGTTCACACCTCTTGATCCTGGAATCATGGCTGACTGGGTTGTGTCTCCGCCTGGCTGATCACCCAGGTTGTGGCATCGATGATTTTGGCACTCACTCTGATTGGACTCCACATCATCTCACTCACAGACCCTGTCATGCTCTTGCTGGCATGCACCTGACTCAATGACTCACCCACTCACTCACCCACTCACTCACCCTTTTGCTCGCTCAAGCCCTCATTCATTCACTCCCTCACCTACTCACTCACACTCTTACTCACTCACCCACTCACTCACTCACCCACTCACTCACTCACTCACTCACTCACTCACTCACGTGGCACACGCATTGATCTATATTCCAGACAAGACAGGTGGAGTCACCTGCACTAATCTCAAAGTCATAATATTCATGTTAAGCTTGTTCGGTCTTACAGGCCCGGCTGGCCTTCTGGCAGGTGCAGAGAAGCTGGCATTCACATCCATCTTGGCTGGAGTTGCTGTCCTTGGCCTGCAGGTAGGTTTATGCACCCTCAACTTCCATACACTTTGCCAGACACTTTAAGTGCATTGTGCTTAAGGCTAATCTTATGTTTTTGCAGTCAGCTTGTTCCTTGTCACTGTTGCTTGTGTACCTATTTCACGTATCATGATTCACTCATTGCAATTGGGGTCAATGCAGTCTAGAGATATCTGCATCGCTTGACTGCCAGCATGCATGCCTCAGCAGCACTCCCCAGTCTTGATGACATGCAAGACATGCAGGGTGATGCCAACATGCTGCTTCACTGCTGCCGCAAGGACATGAATGCTATCTGCTGCCCTCACACCTGCATCAGTCTGTTCAAGAGAATAAGAGCAATAATTACCTTTCCTCCATCCTCCTACATCTTTGCTCACCTCAAACATCTCCGCAATGTTGAAACGCGTTTTCACTGTCCCCAGAAGTTTCTGATTGTAGATTTTTGATTGTAGTGTAGGAATAAACATTCTGAGTTAAAGTGCACGTATTGGGATTGAGAAGAGCCTTTGCTTCACAGGTGAAGGACTACGGCTACATACCAGCAGCTCTCCCTGACGCAAGGTGTTTTGGCGATTCTGCCCCTTCCTCTTCCTCTGCATTCTTGTCCTCGTCAGCAGACAGCAGCAGCAGCCAACAAGCTCCCACCCTCTTTGTGAGCCGCCTCTCTGAGATGTCACAAGCAGCCTCACAAGGATCACCCTTCATGGCCAAAAGCAACCTGGTAGCTTCATCACCCAGCAGTGCATCACCAGCTGCTGAAGTAGAGGAAGACAAGGCAGCTGCATCAGCACCTTCACTGAAAGAGTCTGCAGTACAGTCAACGGAAGCTGCCAAGAAGGGAGCTAAGGACTTGTTCACCACGCTGAGGGCGACCTACAACTCTGTGGCAGAGACCATCAGCGAGCTGGACTTTAGTCCCCTGGGGAGACAAGCTATCTTTGTCAAGTAGGTTTATAATAACAATCACAGTAACAATAACAATGACAATGACAATGACAATGACAATAACAATAACAACAACAATAATAAATAGTAATAATAATGTTAATAATGATAATGATAGTAATAATAATGTTAACAATGATAATGATAATAAAAATAACAAAAGTAGTAATTTGCTTTCAAGCTCATGATGAGCTAAGTACGTACGTTTCATGGCGTACAGTATTGTGTTGAGGAGTTGTGCTCATTGGATACAAACTTGGGAAGCCTGCATTTTGCAGACAGTACACCAACTTGAAGAAAGTGCTGAGGGGCAGTTGATCTGGTGCAGCCATGCTGATGTTGTAAACAGCATATGACTTGAGTGGCATGGCATATGACTTGAGTGGACTTTGTGTGCATGCTTGTCACTTGTGCTGTCAATTCACAAGCTAGCAGGGCTCCTGTGACTTGATGGCATAGCTGATGTGCACACACTCACGAACACAAAATCTTGCTCATGGCAGTAGGGCTCCTGTCCCTATCACAGCAAACAACCTCAGGGGTTTCCACAGCAGACATCCTCCCCTGCAATATGTCCTATACTTACTCATGTCACAGCAAGTATCTTTTGTTTGCTTGTGAACTGATTCCTGTGATGTATGCAGGGACACGTTGGGCGCTGGCTTTGCAGGCCTAGGCAAATCAGCAGCTGTGCTGTCACAGCAGCTGGCACAAGATGTTACCAAAAGCACACAAGCAGGCACTTCAGAGCTGCAGAACCGCAGCGAGGAGGTGTACAGTGGTGCAGTGGATGGCCTATCCAGCTCAGACATCAACTCTGTGGTGGAGGAGATTGAGCATGAGGCAGATGTGCTGAAGAGAGCATTTCAAAAGGCCCTGCACAGGGCCATGGGCTCTGTTGCCCTGCTTGGTATGCTTTCATGCACCTTGAGCAGTGCAGCGTGTGTCTTTGCCTTGCCAATGTGATAGGAGAGCGTGCAATGTAGCTTATTCCTTGTGTTGTGCATCGAGGTTCCGTTTGCTGGTAGAGCAGTGCATATAGCACAAATGGAGAACATGACCTTTGACGGTTTCTTGTCGCACATTACAGAAAAGCACCCAGCCAGCCTGCAGCATCTTGATGCTGGTTTTCACTGCAATGAACTGTAGTACAGGCTACGTATCTATATCACAAAAACAGCTCGTGCATGTGCAAGCTTCGGCAGATGCTGGATGTGCCATTCTGTTGTTACCATGCCCAAGGGCTGCAGCGGTAGGGTGGACAATTTGATTGCTTGCTGCAGGTGCTCCCTCTCTACAGGACACATACCATTACAGCTCTGCTTCCACTTCTGCTGTTCCTGTTGTGCAGCAAGCCTCCATGACACATGCAAGACCAGTGCACCACAGGCGTGTGCTGCAGCCTCTGCTTGGCGGAATCTCTGTCCATCAGTCGCCGCAGCCTCAAATGGAGGTGGCCATGGTAGCTGGCTGCGCAGCAGATCAAGCTATCTCGTCACAAGCCTTTCTAGTTCCTTCTCCAAACTCCTTCAGCCATGCGCAAGCTCCGAATCGGCACTCACAGCCGCTTTGGGATCAGCAGGAGGTGGCGCTGCGCGTCTTGGAGCTCAGTGTGCGCTCCATGAGCGTTCCCCTAGCGCAGGTCAGCATAGAGTTCCCAAGCCTGGATTTGCATCGGCTGCTGGTCGAGGCAAACATGATGATGATGGGAGCTGCCGCCACGAACGCCGTATCCGCTGCCAATAATGTCAATGCCACCCTCGGCAACGCCATTCAGCAGCTGCGCGTCACCGTCGACACCCTCAAGCAAACGGTGAACGACGTTTGCACAATAGCGCACAGGGACCGCGTGGACCTGAACCGGCTGTACAAGGCTGTGGCGAATCTGGACATGGTCTTGGGTGGCGCCAAGTTGACGGCTTCAAATGTTGAATTAACACCATTGGCAACACAGCTTGATGATGCGGCGGCCTCCATTAAGGCAAACGAGTCTGGTGTGGAAGCAGAGCAGTTGGCAGGACGCCTTGTCAAGGCTGCCATGAGTAAGCTTCTGGACTGCTGTAGAATTCACCAGGTCACCTGATGCTTGATGCCATTTTGTGTTGGTGGTAGTGCATGTGCAGCTGCAAAGAGCTGCCTATCACCAACTGCCAGATAGCCAAAACACATATCACAAAAGTGTTGCAGCCAGGCTTGGATTGCTTTTGCTGCATTTTTGGAGACAACACTGGTACCTTTACGTTCTGCCAATGTCACAAAAGCTATACCTAACAAAAACAGTACTGTACCTTTATCACAGGCAGCAATCGCGACATCAAGCAGATTTGTTAAATGTGTGTACTTTCTGCTTGTTTCGTTTCTGAGACCAACATCACCTCTGATCCAAATCTGGCTGTGATCAACATCTGGCTCTGCAGGCCTGCGTGACACAAGCAGCAGCATCTCTGTCACTGCCACCCTGGAGAATGCCCAGAGGATTGTCAGCAAGATCCCAGAGACGGCAGCTAATGAGGAGGACATCGCTCCTCTTCTCCAGGAGTTTGAAGACCTCACTTCCCAGCTTCAAGCAGAGCTGGACAAGCTTTCAGCTGTCACCAACAACTTGGGTCCTTCCAGCTTGTAACAATGGTCACAAGATGTGCTGAGAGCTGCAGCAACTGGTCAATGAGATGAGTGGGCAGCAGTGATCTGAGTTATTGGCTTGAGCTACAGCAGCAGATGCAATGTCTTGAAGGCAGGCGAAAGTCTCTTTAGAAATGGTGTGAGAGTCCCCTCGCATCCACCTCTTTCAGCTGCCTGTCTGAGCAAAGCTGGCAAAGTGGACTGCCAGCTGCAATGTGACATGAGCACAGCTGTAGAAGCAGACCTATGCTGCAGAGGAATGCCGAGAGAAACAGGCTGTGTGAGCTTGATGCAAGGCCTAGTGATCCAACAGGATACATGTGAGAGGAAGATGCTTTGCAACTTTGTCCATGTTTGTGTGAAGTTTCTGCTGTGACACCATGTGATGCAGACGTTAGTCACACACTGTGTGTGAGGCAATGCAAAGCTGTTTGTACCAGAGAGCAGTGACATGTGGTTGCTGCGAGCAGCAAAGTTGCTCAGCGTTCTTGAAAGTGTATCTAGAATGTACAGCTGGGCGTGCGAGATTGTCCTGTGCTGTTGTCTGACATGGGATTATCATTTGTGAGATCTGAATTTCAGCGATGCTGCACATGTGAGATATGTGTTTCATCCCGCTTTTTCTGTGAAATTAGTGGTTGTCTTTTGGAAGCATGGTTGCTAAGGATTTGTGGCAGGCATTCTTTGTATCATAGCACGCAGGGTGGCTTTCCTTAGTGGTATGAATCCGATGATCAGTTCCCGAAACTGCACTCTTCACGCAGGGTGGCTTTGTGCAGCGGTACATTTGCAAGTATTGCGACCTGTAACTTTACCACGTCTGATGGCTGTTGCAAAAGTGCTGCACCCCATTCTGGAGGAGGACTCACATGTCTGCCGGTGACGTTGGTCTTGAGCCATAAGTACATGGTGCAATGAAACATGACAGTATCACAGACAATTCTTGCAGATAACTGCTGCATAACCTCGTTCAAACAGTAAGAAGTCCACGTGACACAAAAAACATTCTATATAGTACATAATGAATGCAGCTACGCTGCATCATAAGAAAGTTGAGCTACAATGTGCACAAAACACCATATCGTTCCACCAGCCAGATTGTGGATCTCAGTACACATGATCACTGTTCACTGCCAGGGCCGGCACGCAACACCCCCACAGCGCATGTGAAGCCATGTAGAGCTGTTGTCCTCGCAATCTGCCCGATCTCACCTGCATTCCACCACACGAGCTCCATGCTAGTATGAAGTCTGGGGCATAAGGTCAAAGCATGCCAGACACGCTCAAACACAACTATATGCTGCTTCACCAGCAATGCAACTAGTACACTGGCACTATGGTCAACACACAGCTCTACCTGGTGGGAATGACCAGCTGCAACACCCCTACAACAAATTTTTCACTCATGCACAAGTGTAGCGCCGCCATCTCTATTCAATACATGTGCACAATCAACAACTTTGAATGCAGTGTCATCAGGTCTTGCTCCGGTATGCAGCATGCTGTGTGCAAGTACAGAACTGCCATGCTATGGTATACCATAGCATGGCATTTTGATGCTCTTATATCCAGAGACATGAAAGCTGCCCACCATTGTTGAGCTTCTGTGATGTTTTAGTTTGCATGCTCTTACCATTGCAGAGAAAGCCAGATGATGGCACAGGAATGAATTCAGCAATCTTGCGGCTGTCATAGGAAAGCTCATTGAACAGGTTGCGCCCTCTACCATTGCATGTGAAGATAAGGGCGCCAAAAGCTTGCCCTAGGGACTTTCCCTCCATGCTTGCCTGCAAATGCATCTCTTTCAAGTCAGTAAAGCTGTTTCTCAACCTTGGTCCACACCACAGACTTGACATGAGACAGCAATCACTTTTGTTGTGAAGGGAGGTCGGGGTGGTTTTGGGGTTTCGGAACAAATGCAAATAATTTCTGAACACTGTTTGTTTTCTCCTCCTCCTTCTGACAGTCCTCGAGCATGAAAGCAAACAGGACCATGAGTGATGCAGCACAGTGGCCAACGACGCCATAGCACCTATCAGCAGACAGGAAACAACTAAAACATCTCCACAATGTTCCAAAACGCGTTTTCACTGTCCCTAGACGTTTCTGAGCTTGGATTTCTACTGTAGGAATGACGTTTCTGAATTAAAATAGACGTTTTGGGATTGAGAAGAGCTGGCTGTAACATCTGTTTGACCTGGCTGAGTGAAATCCAAATGTGGATGCTGCCATGCATGACAAGGCGCCACATCACCACAACTAGTGCATGGAAAGCAGAAGTAGCCTACCTGCAGTTCCCGCCTTTTATACGCTAGAGCGTGATTCTGTAGATCCTGTTTGGCTCCTTCCTTATCCCTCACCTGGAACAGCAACCATGATGTAACACATTGACATATGCAGACTTGCACAGCACCTAAGTTGCATGGTAACAGGGCCTTGCTACAATGTTGGGGTTCTTGTGCAAGCTTTTGGAAGCATGAGAAGCAAACAAAGGTTTCTGCGTCAAACACAGGATGCCAAGGGCAAGGGGAAGGGGTGGGAGAAAAACATCACAGTCTGATGTGCCACAGTGTAGATCTTGTGGGTGGTTGTGCAGTGGAGCTGTCATCTCTGAATTCTTCCAAAAAGGTGCAAATTGCGTGTAGGGTTTAGGGTTGACATTGTGCTGCGACTGATGTTCCCCAGATTACATTGCAGCAAGCGAGGTGACAGCCTTCAGCTTGACAGACTTGAAATAACTCTTCCCTTTTTCACACATAAAGGAATAGCGTGCTAACAGAAAGTGCCCCAAGTGTGAAAGTAGCTGGTACAGCACCAGCAATCCAGGTGCAACACTACAAGCCTGTCTGTTCTGTGTTGAATCCAGCAGCATTTTGCACATTGATTGCAATCCCCTGCACAGTCTGTTTTCATGGGGTTGGGATTCACACGTGAGAGGTTAGAGATTGAGGCTCACCATGAATCTGATCCTCTTGCCGACCCCAACAGTCTCCCCCACAGCAATTGCACCCCCCTTGGGGTCCATCCCTATGATTCCCCTGATCAGAAAGTCGTTTGCATCTAGCTCTGACTCATACTTGAAATCATCGGGCGCCACTGCCAAAGTCAAATTGTTGCTCACATCCTCTCTGCAGATTCGCACACACACACAGTTACACACAGTCACACTGACAATCCAAAGTCGTTTGCAAAACAGCAAAAATGTTCAAAGATGTAGCTTGTATGCGAATTTCATATACTTTCTGCACAACAACAAAATTGTATAAATCTAGCTTGTATGTGAATCTCATAAGCAGCTGTGGCCCTGCAGCAGGATTAGGCCTAGTTATATTACCCTGAACCCTAAATGGAATTTGGCCAAGGTGACGATGACTTGACCCTATGCTGTGAATCAGCTTTGTTTGGCTTTGTTGACAACACGGTGCCATCACACAATGACATAAGCACGCCTGTGTCTTGGTATAGGCCTGTGCTCAATGCCCTTCTTCTTCTTGGCACTTCAATGCTTGCCACGTTATATTTGTGCTATAATCAAGCTGCAGGCAAAGGCTACCTGGCATGCAAGACTGTTTACACAGTCTGTCTGTGTGCCATTTAGAATCAGAGTGTCACCTGTCATCCTTGGTGGTGAGAGAGCAGAGGTCATGTTGAAGGGCTGCCAGGGGGGGCATAGCCTTCCAGCTGGGCTGACCCACCTCCCTCACCTACACACCCACAGACAGACGCTGATGACAACGGCCAAGGGGACCCAAGGTTCCTTTCAGCTGGCCTGAACTGCCAATCACACATGCATACAAGTACGCACACATACACAAATGCATGCACACATACAGATGTACACATGCACACAGGTTTCGTGTCTGTGATCACTCATATCGCCTGTAGAACCCATGCATGCCAGAAAGTGAGACGTTAGAGTTTAGCATCACAAAAAGAAAGACATGAGCTCATTTCATCCCAGGCGCGCTGACATTAGTTGGCTGTGATGATGATAAAGCAGCTCACATGTGAGCAAGCTAACATTGCACTCATGTATGTATGCAGACCACACACGAGCTTGCTTGTATGCCACATTATGTCTGCACAGTCAGCCTTCTGTACCTGTCCACTGCAATTGTAGACACTCACAAGCTCAACTTGGATGCGTCTAATCAAGTGGACTGATCTGCACAGTCATCTACCTACTGCACTAGAGGGAGGACACTATCCCATTGATTTGTCTACCAAGACAGTAGACTGACCTGCATGATGATGTTGTTCTCACACTTGTCTACCAGCCAGGTGGTATCAGTGAGGGGCCGGCAGCCTTGGGCCACAATGGGCTCAATCCTGACCGGGCCTTGCAAGCTCAGCACTGCTGCACCTCCCTGAAGCCATGTGCACCACCTTAGTAAGCATTAGTCATGTGTGCACGTGAGGCATGACCAGCTGCAGATGGGACAAGCTGTTGATGGGATGGAACAGATGTAAGTCATGCCCTGCTGGTTTTCGGTATTTATTTTCGGTTTTCCTTTTGTTTCTTGATGCAGAAGTTGGTACTGCTGCCCCTCCCTGGGAACAGGTGGCCAGGATGAGTAAGCATCAGTCACACAGCCCCTTAGTAAGCTGTCTTACATGCTTTACAGTCAGGCTTGTCCCTTCATCATTGACATGTACATGTGCCACTTGAACAAGTTCGTAGGGGCATCATGATCGGCCAAGTCTCAGCTGAAGATGAGTCACATGCGGGGGTACTCTGGCAGAAGGAGCTTAATGCAGCGCAGTCTTTCTCCTTCCATTCATAAAAATGAAGCAACATGACGATGCCTTACCATCATGATACCATCATCAGATTGGTTGCTCTTATCGGCTGACCAGCACCACAGTGCTCGCTTGGCTGTCTGAGTGGCTGAACTCACAAAACCGCCGATTTTGGAGGCCTCCGGATAAGCATAGTCCAGGCCAGCTAGCAAGTCAGTGACCCTGTGAAAGGTCGGGTCTGCCACCACTACAAAGCTGGTGCTGTGGTCTGGTGGCATGTCTATTGAGGTGTGCATGAAGTCTTGCCAGGTCTCCTGTCTTGCGTCTGCATCCGGAACCTCTTGATTGCTCATATGGTGTGCAGTTACCTGGACCTGCAGTCAACAATCCACCTGACTCTCATGCCCAATCTGGTAGCCCCTGGATCTTGAGCTGACTGGCTCTCTACATATGTGCAGCCCTACAGCAGCGCAGGGTCAGTGACAGCTACCAGCCACAGACAGCCACTCAGGAAGTGAACAGTCACTGATAGCTATCAGCCAAGGCAGAATCATGCTACACAGATGCTTTAGGCAGAATATGGATGATACCCGGGTTGTAGCAGGTGTGCATTCAAGGTACATGTATACAGGTGCCTCAGAGCAAACACAACAATGTATGCCAAATATTACACTTGTGCTTACAATGTAAAGGTGTCTGAAACCTTCTGATGCAAACAGGAAGACACAAGAGACTGAATACAGACCTTTGGGAGGCCTTCTTTAGGGTTTCTGGAGGAGGCAGGGTTCTCCTTCAGCTCATCATTGCCTCCTTCCACCTCATCTAGCTGCACACCTTGACCAGGCGCCAAATCCTGCCACACACTCAGACAGTCTGCTAGCTGTCCGTTGAGGCAGAGCAATGCAGGGAAGCAGGTCCATGCAGAGGGAAGCAGAATGAGGGCTGGTGACCAGGGCAGAATGAGGCCTGGGCCAGGGCAGAATGAGGCCTGGGACAGGGCAGAATGAGGCCTGGGCCAGGCCAGAATGAGGCCTGGGCCAGGGCAGAACATGACCTGAGTCAGGGCAGAATGACGCATTACATCAGGGCAGAATGAGACGTGCACTAGGGCAGAATGAGACCTGCATAATGATGTCTTTGAGGTACAGACAACAGGGAGAAGATCAAAGGTACACCAGAAGAAAAGGTGCTGAAGTGACTTGATGCCCAAAGGCAGTACCATGTGCGTGATATTGGCCAAGAATATGTCTTCGTTGCTGTTACGCAAACGATTGGGCATGAGCGTGAAAGCAGTTTGCAAGGGGACAGTCTTCGGCGCCCGTACATGCTCTGTACAAATGCATGTCCCTCTCTGTGACTGAACAGGCAGCAGAGGGATTTGTGCAGCTATCACCCATCTTTGCCCTTGGAGCCATGCTGCACTGCCATTCGTGCTCTGTACAGATGCATGTCCCTTTCTGGTACTGAACAGGCATTGAAATCAAATTTGATTTGTTGCACTGCGTGAGTTCAAACCAAACTTGATCTTGATGCCTGTTCAGTACCAGAAAGGGACATGCATCTGTGTAGAGCATGAAAGGCAACGCCACATTGCCCCAAGGGCAAAGATGAGTGACTGCTGCACGACTGCCCCAACTGTCTGTTGCTCTTTGTCTTTTCCAGACAGAAGCCCTATAGCCGGTTAGCCATCAACTCTTGCATTCTGACAACACTGTTTTTTCTCTTTTAAAGTTAAATAAGTTATAATAATAATAATTTGATCATTTGCTTTTACATCATTAGGTACAGATTGTATGACCACGGCGCTACAGAGGTGAGCTTGCCTGCTTTTGGGCGTTGTCATCCTGAACACCAGACTGATCCCTTTGGCCTTGTTCCTGTTTGCCAGGCAGAGAAGTTGTGGCTTCCCTGCCGCCGCTGCCTGCTTGCTGCACGCGCTGCTTGTTCTTCTTCATCTGACCAGAGCCAGCTTTCTCCATGTCAGCTTCATCCACATCACTGAACTCCCCTTGCCTCTTGCCTCCCTCCTGCTGCTCGCCTGTCTCACTGGGGACCACTGGGGATTCTGTGTCACTGTTGGGGACACTGTCAGATGCATTGCTGTGCATGAAAACTGTACCCTGCATATCCAGTGCACTGATTTGTAAAAGGCCGTCTGGCTCTTGTCTGCATGTGAAGTTTACTAAAGACCATGAGTGAGTCAACGTGCATGGGACACAGCCATGCTTGTGAGCTGTGTGCATCAGGTATGTAGCCTGCATACCAAAAGCCCCAACAGTCAGATGTGCGCTACTTTGATGCTCAGTAGCAGGCTGTGTCCATTGCTCAGTGCCCATTTGCTCATTGTTGCTGCTGCTCGGCGTGTGCCCTACACACGCACATTGAGGGTGAAGCAATGTGTGTTTTGTGAGCCACATGAAATCAACAAGGTGTCAGTTACTGACAGGAGCACTGCTCAGGTTTCTGGTGCTGCTATGCGCTGAATTTCTGGAGTGTTTGGGCCTTTGTTCATGCTTGGCCATCTTGAAAGGCGTCAGTACTGGGATGTGTGAATGTGTGAAAATGTTACTCTACGTTGTGCACATTGAGGGTCGTCATTGGGTATGTGTCAGCACAAGACAGGAGCACGGAGGAGGGAATGTAGCGCAATGCTACTGGCTAGTCAGATGCCAGCTAAACTTACCAGGGGCTGAGGGGACAGCAAAGATTCTGCAGGCACACTGGTGGTGCCATGCATGACATACAGTAGCATCCAGCAACAGAACATGTTGCAACAGACACATGAACAGAGCAACATGAGGTTAGGACGACACCAGATGTGACAACAGAGACTCAACACATGCATGAAGGCATGACAGGCACGCAGCGTTCTGACATAGTTTTTGGACTCTGTCTGTCATGAGGGATGCAACAGGTGCATAACTGCAGATTGTTACTTTTGAGCAACAAAACAGCCAACAAAGCTGACTGCCAAGTTAAGCAACACAGGGCAGGGCCATGCTTGCATGAGTGATAACACAGGACATCTTGCTGATGCCAGAGCAACATCACGGGTATGAGACTCACAGGGTGATCTTCTTCATCCATGCTGTCAGCAACAAAGTCAGCAGTGTCATCCTCATCCATGCTCAGGGCCTGAACAGTGTTGCCTGTGTTGCTCCATGTGCACTTCACTTGAATGGCAGAATCTCCATGCTCATGCGGCACCTACAAGCACAGCCCCTGACCTTGCATTTGCAAGTAGGCTGAGATGGGAATGCAAGTTCGATGGTCATGACTCATGACATTGGTGAAACTGGAGCTGCAGTGCTTTTGCAGAGCTCTTTCAGTCATCTGTAGTTGCAGACGGACTGTGACAGAATTGCAAGACGCATGGAGATGATGCATGGCGTTTTACATACGGCCCCATGCTGCATGTGTTCATAGGCAGCCATGTGATGATGAGGTAGATCTTCCCTGCTAGTTTGACAGAGAAGAAAAGACAAAGCCGGTAGGCTTTTTGATGTTACAAATTGAGGCTGAGGTGATTCCAATTTGGCCAAACTTCCCTGGTCCTGCTATGTTGTCCAAGCATGCTGTATCTGCTGGTGTGATGTCATTTTGGGCACAGAGCAGGCACTTAATTGTACCTCTACAGTCCTATTCGCTCCAGGCTCCCAGCAAACCACACTGCCATTCTGCCTGACAACGGCACATTTGAAGTCTGTCACTCCAGGAGACAAGTCCACCTCTAGACTCCAGTTGTCCCCTTCTGACCACTCCATGGCTGCAAAATCAAAATTTGACACATATAAGGAGCAAACATCATAAAGTGGCAAGGAGTCCACGATGTAGCAAAAACAGCAATAGCAATCGCAATCGCAATAGCAACAGCAACAGCAACACCAATAAAAGTAGCAATAGCAACAGCAACAGCAATAGCAAAAGCCGTGCTGCATGTTGCGTTCAAATAAAGCACACCTGGTGCATGGCCAACCTCCCACTTTCCCAGCTGAGGACCCTGCCCAACAACTTTGATCACATCCCCGTACTGGATTTGGTGAGTCGTTCGGAAGATGACATGCCGCTGCTCTAGTGAGGACCTTGGAGACTCCTGCTCCTGCTGTGTCTGCATAGCATGCCAGTGTCAGCACACAAACATGCACCGTCTTCACATATTGTTGTGGTATAATGTGACTGCTATTGCCAACAGCAGCTTCGGCACCATCAAGCCTACCTCTGCTATCACGGTGGCCACATGGCAGACTTTAGCTCGCTGCAAACGTGGACGCCATGTTCTGATGTTCCCTGAAATGCAAACGAGCCGGTATAGTTTGGCAAGTCGCTGGCATGCACTGCAACAGATAGACGACCTGTACCTGCAGGTCGAAGGAGTGCCGGCTGCCAGCAGACGGTTACAGTGCTACCCACATGAGCTTGCTTCTCTGTCCGGATTGGACAAGGCTTTGCGGTTGAAGCTAAACTGCCAAATCTACCGTTGCAAGTTAACATCGGTCGCGGTGTGCAGCTTACAGCAGCACAAACCTTTGTCAACGCTGCCAGCTCGCTGCAGGCAGCAGAGCTTTCATGCGTGCCAGATGGCGATCAACACAAACCCGGCGGAACGGGCACAAGCACTATCCCTTCGATGTTTACCGGGTAACATGTACACTGTACTCTGAGTCAGCTCGCGCTCTGTCCCGCTCTTCATCTTCACATTTTTACACAAGGCACAGCATTGACCACTTGGATGCATGAATTCAGCGCTTGCGATCTTCACTCTGTATAGATTTTGCCATTGTGACAGAGCAGGTGCGCTCGCTACTGCTTCGTAACGTATCGTCATGACGACGGCGAACCTGTCCTGCACCTCTTCAAGACCCTGCGTGCAGCACGGCATCCATCTTCAACGAGGTGTTCTACACCCATTAAGGACGCAAAAGCTGCAGGTGCGACTCTCAAAATGTCTTGTGTATCCGACATTACTTTTGCCAGTCAAGGTGGTGGCCCGCCAGTGTGTTGTACTGACGTGATCAGACCGCCTGTGGTGCTTCGCGCTCGCAGCGGTATCGAAAAAAGCTCGCGACCAACTGCTGCGTGTCTTGCAGATGCATTATTTTGAATCGTGCTGTCTTAGTTCACTCTAATTGTCGCGCATGGTGATAGTGTTTCTGACTGCGCGAATCGCTTTCAGTGTTTCAAGCACAGAGCATACTCAGCCCAGCTGTTGAAGCCATCAGTCGTCCGGGCTCAGGGCAGAGGCGAGCAAGCAGCAAGGGCCGCCAAGAAGCCAGTCAAGGCAGTTGAGCAAACAAGCCTGTTTCAAGGCTTAGCCGAAGCTCAAGGACAGCTCAATGCCAGCAATGTGTCCTGGACCACCTTCTTGGGTCTTGCGCTTTTGGCAGGTGTCACGTTTGGCTCATTCATACAAGTTTCTCACAACAATCCTAACCTTCCAGTAAGCGCTCCCACCTGTCCCTGCTCTTTTTGACCTCCTTGTATGTACAAACTCTTTTGCGCTGGTTTGTGACATGTTGCTTGCATTTGCACCTTGCCAAAGTTTACTATGCATTTGCTGCTCTTTTGCCTCAATTGATCATCATCATTGACTGGATGTGATCTTCACCGTAGCTCTGATGCAACCACAACCAGAAATGGCTGTAACCCAGTGAGTTGTGATGACCACTCATGTACTGTTGCAGGTGTATGACTACTTCACCTTCAACATTGATGTCTTTAAGGGCCAGATACAAGCATATGACCCACAAAAGTTCAATGTGGGCATTGCCAAAGAGTCTGGCCTGGTCCCTCTGCTATTAGCTCCCATCTGGCTTCTGTTTCCCTATTTACAGGTAAGTCTCAATGTGCAATTTGAGATTGCAGATTTATACTGCTTAATGCACATTTGCTAATAGCTTCTGTTTCCCTATCTACAAGTAAATGTCAATGTGTAATCTGAGATTACAGAGTCACACTGCTTAATGCAGATCTCCTGCACTGTTTACAGTCGTACCTGCAGCAGTGCATGGAAGCATTCAGAGTGTTTTGTGCCTTGCAGATGGAAGACTTGGAATATGAGATGCAAGACCACAGCCAAAGTTTGCCCTCATCATGCTTAGCCATGTGTATGTCTCGTGCACGCTCATTTTGACTGTTGCAACAGCACAGACACAGATTTACAATAGTTGCCAGAAACTGGACAAGGTGCTGGTTTTGCAGGTGCTGCTAGATGAGTACAATGCAGAAGACCCAGCTACTGTCGAAGCAATCTCTGATGGCAAAGCCGGCAGTCTAGCATTCAACCTCCTCATGTGGGGGTCCATTGTCTCAGCATTCCTGCTGAGTGGCTATCTCTACCTGAATGACTTCCCTCATTGGCAGTGCTCTGGCATCCTTGCGGTCACAGCATTTTTGAATTGGAGGGCCTTTGACAACACCAAGCAGGGGCTGTTCCTAGCTGCCCTATTGACTGTTGGTGCACCTTTGACTGAGGTTGTCATTGTGAATGGGCTACACCTGTGGCACTACGACAGGCCTGACTTCTTTGGTGTCCCTCATTGGGCTGGCTGGTGCTATGCGCAGTATGCCACTGGCACTGGCAACTTTGGGCGGTACTTGTGGAAGAAGCTGAAAGCATGATATGTGCAGCTGTTATGTGTCTTGTCACTGCTATTGTTGTTTTTCATCTGTGTCAGGTTCTTGAGTAGACTGAAGCTAGTCAACAGTGTCAGCGTTGTCAACAGTGACAAATGTGTACCATTATCTGACCAACAGACATGTGTTGAATACCATTACTGATGTGCGAACTCCTGTGGACGCTGCTCCTCAGAGAATCCTTAGGGATATCCCATCGATGCATCTTGACCTGAACAGCAAATATCGAACCCTCTGAAGCAGCTTGAAAGTGTTTTTATAGCATACATTGTGGCAATGATGACGTCCATTAATTAATGTTGGCCCCTTTGCCTTCCGTAACGGACACGTGTAGCTTTCAACCTCTGGCTTGTCCTTACCGCTATCTTCTCTAGCCTTCGTGGAGTGCCTCGGTAGCCATATACAATTAACATGTCAAAGCGAACGCGCTCTGTGTAGTGTTGGTCTCACATGCTCAACGCGCAAAACCACGGCCCCATAATAGCTACAGCATGCAAAGTCACTGCACAACTGCATCTGCGGGCTCTGCCAGACAATCACTAACTGCCTGGCAGTCGTCTTGTTCTACAAGGGTATTGAAGTGTCAGAGTCAGCCGATCATGGCACTTCAGGTTGAACGGTGAGCTGCAACTTGCATTTTGTCTGAGCAAACAGGCCAGCTATATGTGAAAATACAGACTGCTTTTGAACGTCAGGTGGGACTCTCAGAAACACGGCAAGTTGTCCACAAAGACAATGTTGAAAAGGTATGAGTTTTCTCCGGACGGCAACTTCTATAGTAAGTGGTCACAGTGGCCTTTCTCAGTGCTCATCCCCTCCTTGCTTAGCAGGCTTCGTGATGAAGGCTACTCCGGCAGCACATATCAATTCCCACCTGGGACGCAGTTCCCATCTCACACACACGATTGTGACAAGAAAGACTCCATGATCACAGGGCGCTTCAAGTTTGTCAGCAAAGATCAAGGCGAGGTAAGTACAGTCACCTAGCCTAGGTTGACAGCAAGGTGGCAAGGTTTACCAGGTTGCAACAAAGCTTTGTGACGCAAGTTCTTGGGTGTAAACCGCTAGGTGACGCTGGAGCCTGGGGACGTGCTTCATGTGCCAAGGGGAATGGAGCACAGTGCCGAGACAGTTGGCACTGAAACAGTTACCTTCGTTGATGCCTCACGGTACTGACACAGTTCATGCCAGTATGCAGGCTTTGCATACGTGTGCGCTAGCCTTCCACAGGATGTCATCAAATAGGGTGTTTCATGGCCAGGAGGTCAATGGGCGCTTGCATGACCAACTCTACCAGCACTGCATGTACAGACTCATTGCTTGTATGGTGTGGTCATTTGGCTGTGCTGCTATGTCTATGTGGAAGGTCTGTGTCTAGCCTGCAGACCTAGGCTAGGTCTGTGTTCGTTGTACTTGTTGACAGCACCCACACAATTTGTGTCCACTAGCTCCACACAAGGCCTTCAACTATTAGATTGCTAAACGAGATCAAGATGTATACATGCTACTATAGTAATGCAGCATGACAGCTGCAGCCTGCTGAAAGAGAACACTATTGTACATAGCAGTTTCGACACATCATCAGTCGATGTGCCGAGCTTTTGGCACCTTGTCAACTGCAGTGCATGTGCAACTTTGACTGGAGGTGCACCTGGAGATCAAAGGAACAGCCAGGGACTTTGAGACACGATTAGCTCTTCACCCCGCTGCAGATGACCCCCATTGAGTTGTGATGAAAAGTTTACCAACCAGGACAATTTTTGCACTTTTGCCACCATAGGGATCTGAAGCAAAATTACACATGTAAAGCAGCCTAATGCAGATAGATTCAGCTTGACTCATGAGCTGCGTTTGCATGCACACAGCAACAATGACATTTTGTGCTGCACAAGTCCAGGGAGCGCTTTCCTGGAAAGCTGGGCAGCAGAAACAGCAACGCAAAAGGTTGCATCGTCTTATGGTCAGCAGGCCATGGGACAAGAAGGTTTTTGACACTTTTGTGTGGGGGGGAGGTATGTGTAACAGCAGCGTTTAAGCTGACCAGGCTGTCACCGCCTGAATGGCCTGATCAAAGTCTGCAGCTTCATCTGCTGTGCTTGCTCTCTTGCCCCACTTGATCAACCCTCCCTTGTCTATTGCAAAGCTGCCGGCTGTTTGCCACCTGTTACCACTCTCTGTAGGCTTGTTCCAGATGCCTTCCTCTTTGCCCGTTTTGTATACACTCCACATGCTCCAAGGGTTCAGTACATGCCAAAAGCTTGATACTCCCAGGCCCCACTGAGCATACAGCTTGCGCTCAGCATCAACAATGACTTGCACCTTGCCAGCACCATCAACGGAAGCAAGCCATCTGTCAGTGGCCTCTCTGTCGCTGTGAGACACAGCGATGAAGTGCAGGTCTGGGCGGGACTCCGCAGCTGAGCGGAAGGAACGGAATGTTTTCTCTGCAACTGCGACAGGAGCGTGATTCAGGAGAAAGTATGATCAGTACGATACGCGCCGGTATCGAAAACGTGTGCCTTACATGGGCGACCACAGTGTCTCAGGAAAGTGATCAGAGTAGGATTTTTGTCTGCGGCGGGGAGTTTCAGCCTGTCTGACGTTGGTGCTTTAGTACCAATTTCAGGCACTTGAGCGGTCTGAAGGTGTCCGGGCGACCACCACGAAGCCACCTCTTGCCTGAAAGTCATATTAAGCAGCACAGCACTATGTTACTTTACTACTGCTACACAGCCACTACTGACATTTGTGTCTTGGGGACCACAACATATTAACAGTATGAAAGTGCCTGGAAGGCCAACAGACAACATCTGAGAACGAGAACAGGAACACAAGAGGATTATGCAAGATCCTTTGCTTGCACAACAAATACAGAGCGCACTGAGCAAGCTGCTCAACCCATTCATATGCAGCAACAGCATTGACGCATTGACAGATGACATTTGTTGCTTGCTTAGGAAAGTGAGTCTGAGCAGTGTATATATTTCATTACAAGTGCTTTGTCATACAACACAACCCAGGTGCCTACAGGCCAGGATAGTCAAGAGCAGCTACTTCATTCAGTCTCAGCTTTGTTTGGGGGCGTAATGTGGCAAGGTTATACACAAGTGCAGCAAGGAACGCAGAGCACCTAGAATCCTTTGGAGTGATGCCATCAAAACAGACATGTGTCAGCCGTTCCAGCTGTAAAAGGCTGACAAGACGTTGACCGCATACCACGGTAAAACCCTCAATGGACAGAAACTGCAAAGCTTGCAGATGATGCCACTCAATGTCAAGACTTATGCATGTAAATAAATCACCTTGCACAATCAGCTTTGTGAGATTTGTCAAGTTTGTCAAACACACCATCAAGTCCAGGTTGCAATAATTGCATTTAATAGCAATATCCTTGAGGGATGAAAGTTCATGAATCCAGTTCACAGCCAGGCTTTCAGTTTGATCGTTGTCAGTCAGCAAGTGCAATGTATGAAGCTGTGAAGAAAGGGGCCTACCTAACGGCATGATTGAAAGATTTGTCAACAATTGCAAATCATGATTTTGGTCAAATATCACAGACTGGCTGAGCTGCAACAGTCTTAGAGATGAGCAAGCTGACAATCCTTGTGTATGTAAGCCATGTAGGTGACTGTCCTCCATCATCAGCTTCTGAAGTATGGATGCAAAGTTGCAGTTGTCTGTGGCCTTTACAACACTGTTTTGAAGCTGAAGGGCTGTCAGGTGTTGAAGCCTGTTGAGTGCAAAGAAATCTCCGCATAAAGATCTCTCCCAGGTGACAGTCCATTGGAGGCAGTGGTGGTGAGCAGGCAGCAAGGGGGCTTGCCAGCCCAGAGTCGGTTCTGGGCCATCAGGTGACCATTGCACACGAT
>JAABUP010000667.1_pt1 | contig 73726 bp, 62 predicted proteins | sample 5559201 | NCBI WGS metagenome assembly JAABUP01 (sample SAMN10711887, study PRJNA513373) | rock metagenome | isolation source: Antarctica rocks | place: Antarctica | reverse complement strand
GGAAGCGTATAGAAATATACTACGAAGCGATAGCTATCCGTTAGATACTCTACGGAATTTATAAGGCGGTTAGTTACCTTTAGAATTTAGAGTTAAACGTCGATATTAGTAGGTTTTTTCTTACTACTAAACCTACCCTCGATACGCGTAGTAGTAGTAATCGCTTTAATTACGGTTATCGGTAAAAAGTTAAACCTAGCTTAGGGCTAGTAGGGCCGCCCGGGGCGGTACTAAGCTAGTTTACCTATAATATCCTATATCCTAGCTCTATACCTCTTATATCTAGCCTAGTTACTAAATAAGGTACTCGAGCGGCCGAGCGGCTCTACCGCCTAGGGCTACTTTTTACGTATACACCTAAAGTATACCCCCGTAGTATTACGCCCGTAGCCTATAGTATTACGCCCGTAGCCCGTATAGCCTATAGCCCTAGTAGAGACTTTAGTAAATCCTAATATCGCTAATACCTTAACCCTAAATATAGACCGTATATATATAATAGCCGTATAGGGGCTAGCGTACGCGTATATAAATTACGCGAATCGATCGAATTTAATATTTAAATTACGTAAGCGTAGCTAGTACGCTCTATATACGTTTAGCGAGGCTACCCGCTTTAAAACGAACTTTACGGATTTAAAACCCTAAATCCGAAAATTAATATATAGACGTTTTAGGCTATAATAAATTACCTTAAAATACTACGCTAAAATAGACGAGATATAGCCGTCTTTAGCGGCTATATCTCTATTTTAGCTACTTTTAGTAGCTAAGAGCGGCCGGGCTACTTTTAGCTACTTTTTTAAATATTAGCCCGCTAATAGGCCGCTAATAGCGGCTCTACTACGATTAGTAACTTTTTAAAATCTAAGCGGGCTAACTTTTTACCGATAGTATCGATACGTATAGCTAGCGTAGCGACCTAAGTATCGGTTTCCGTATTAAGTTCGCGATATCTTTCTACCTCTAGCGAAATATCGTCTTCTATAGGCTCGCTAATCTCTACTATTTTATTAATATTACGCGCGTACGAGTCTCGTAGGGTAAGCGTAACGTTAACCTTATAAATATTACGAGCTAGAATCTATAGTATCGATTAGTATAGTACCGCTATATATTTAGGATACGAGCTATTACCGGTATATAGTCGTACCGTTATTTAGTATAGTAAGAATACTTAGAATATATAACTCTACTAATCTTAATAATATTATACTCCTTAAAGTTAAATTTCCCGTATCTCTTAATATACCGGGAATAAATAGGCTTTCTTAGTTTCTCGGGGTCGTACGCGGAGCGCTAGGATATCTTAATAAAAGAAACCTACGAACGCGTTAGAAGCGTAAGCGAGGCTAGCGAAGAAATTCTTATAGGCTAGTTATCTACCGACGTATTACGGCGTTCTAAGCGACGGGCTATCGTAGGCGAAGCGCGGTACGATATAAGTTATAGTTTAGGAAATTTATAAGGTTCGGAATAAAAATTTAAATTTAGAGAATGTAGATTATATTTTAGAGAAAGACGTACGTAGCCGATAAGTAGTCGGCCTAATACTTAAAAGCTATTCTAATATACGAATAACGCTAGCGTTTCTTAGAAGCTTAAATATTAATAAGAATTCTAAGGAGAAGAAAATATAGTAAAGTTATTTTTAGGTAATAAGGCGGAGCTCGCTAAGCGCGCTAAGCTTATAACTCCGGTACGCTAGGAATAATTAATAATAAAGTAAAGTATATTAATACCGTAATTTAGCGGGGTAAATAACGTAAATACGTAGGAACCTCTTTTCCTTATATCCCTACTAGGGTTTAAAGGTTTTTATTAAGGCTACTCTATATTTCTATAGCCCTATCGCTCTAGTAAAGCGCTTACTACGCGACGAAGACTCGAGGATAACTTAGATAAGTCTTTTGAAGAGAGGAGATAATTATTATAATTAGTTAACGAATATAGGATAGCGTACGTATAGAGATAAGGGTTCTATAGCTACGTTATCTTATTAGGAAAGCGGGGTCCTTAGTACCTTAGCTACGAGTCGCCTTAAATAAGGGGGCGACCCCCGGGGATTCTCCCGACTCTCCTTAAGAATTAGTCTTACTAGAGAATAGAGTCTATTATTCTCTCCTCGATTTTATATTACTATAAACCCTAGAGTCTAGTCGTAGACTACTATTATATCTAGTATCTAATTTTAACGCTCCGTTTAGCTATCCGTTTACGGATAGAAGGCGGTACTTAGGCGCCGCCTTATCTTTAAGTAGTAATAAATAGTCGACTAGAAGGCGCTAGTAAATACCGAGCCTCTATTATAAATAGCCACGGTCGGTATATCGTACTAGTAAATAATTTTATTATAAAATATATCCGCTAGCTCGGCGGCGTTAATTATTATATTTATAGGTATATACCTAACTATTTTTATAAATCTATCTATAACTACTAAAATCGAGTTATAGACTACGTTTTTATATTTACTCGGGGGTAGGCCCGTAATAAAATCTATACTAATTTCTTTCTATAGGGCTATTACTATAGGTAAAGAGCTTAATTCGCCGTAGGCGAGATAGCGGGGTACCTTTATTCGCTAATAGACGTTATAAGTTTTATAATACTTAATAACCTATTTTAGGGAACCGTCCTAATAATATTTACGAGTAAGAAGCTCGTGCGTCTTCTTAGCGCTAAAGTATCCTAATAATAGATCGTTATAATACCTACGAATAAGCTTAGAGCGTAGGGTTTTATCTCGTAGAACGTAGAGGTAGCCGTTATATATTAATAACCCCTTAGCGTTAAAAGACTAAGCCTAGCTATAAGTTCGCCGGCGTTATAATAGCGTATCTATAAATAATTTAACGAAGTCGTTATATTTTTAAAGTTCCTAGATTAATATTTTTATTAGTCTTTAGGGCTCCTTATAGGGCTCCTTAAGAATACTTTTTACCTCCCTTCTAGGGATAACTACTTATATACCTACGATTTAAAAAGTAGGCGCTATCGCTACGATAATTTCTCTTACTTCTAGGGATAAACTATAGTTCTCCTATAGGGCAAGTTTATTCTATAGCGTAGGTAATAATTTAGTATTTAATAGCGAAGTTCCCTTATAATTAGGGCGGCGCGATAGCGCGTCGGCGGGATTTAACTTCCTAGTATAATAAAAAATCTCGAAGTTATAAGTAGTAAGCTTAAGCGCCTATCTAGCTTACCTAGCGTTAAGCTACTTTTACTTTATAAACCCCTTAAGGTTATTATAATCGGTCTATACCTTAATAACGAAGGTACTACCTTCTAGGTAGTAGCGCTATTATTTTATTACCGCTACGATAGCGAGTAATTCTTAATTATAGGTTTTATAATTTTATTCTACCGGGATTATCTTTCGAGACTAGAACGTAATTAGGCGCTAATAACTATCCTTATCCTATTACGATAAGATAGCGGCGATAGTAAAATTAGAGGTATCTATCTCTAAACGTATTTTACTATTTAGGTTATAGTACCGGAGAAACGGCGTAGACCTAAAATTTAAACGTAATAATTAGAATACCTTATCGGTATCCTACGTCTACTTTAACGGGCTAGGCTTTTTACCTTTCTTACTACCTTTAAGTAGGCTCGTAAGCGGCGTAGCTATATAAGAATAGCTAAAGATAAAGCGTCGATAGAAGTTTATAAAGCCTAAAAAGACCTATATATCTCTATAAGTTTTCGGCCGGGGCTAATCTTTAATTATAGCTACCCGCTTAGGATCTATCTTAACGCTATTAGTTAAAATAATAAACCCTAAAAACCTAACCCTATTCGTACTAAACTAATACTTTTTTAGGTTTACGAAAAGCGAGAATTAACGTAATTATTTAAGAACCTATTCTATATAAAGCTAATACTCCGACGCCTTAGCGCTATAGATTAAGATATTATTAAGGTATACTACGTACGTTATATTAACTAGTCCTATAAAGGCTCTATTAATATAGGTTTAAATCATTACCGGTGCGTTAGCGAGTCTAAAAGGTATAACTATATATTTAAAATAGCTATAACGAGTGCGGAAAGTAGTTTTCTATTTATTACTCTCCTTTATTCGGATCCTATAATAGGTATCCTTAAGGTCTAATTTTATAAAGACTTTTAAGCCGCTTAAGCGGTCTAATATCTCTATAATTAGAGGTAACGGGTACCTATTCTTTAAGGTTATTGCGTTTAACCCTCTATAATTAATATATAGACGTAGCCTATTATCTTTCTTTAGAATAAAGAGAATCGGTACGCTAGCGGAAGAAGTCGAACGGCTAATCTACCCTTTATAGAGAGTATCCTCTAGGTAGCGCCGTAGCTCCGCTAGCTCCGTTTAAGATAAATTATAAAGAAGTCTATAAGGTAGTTCTTATAATAGTAGTCTACGACTAGACTCTAGGGTTTATAGTAATATAAAATCGAGGAGAGAATAATAGACTCTATTCTCTAGTAAGACTAATTCTTAAGGAGAGTCGGGAGAATCCCCGGGGGTCGCCCCCTTATCTAAGGCGACTCGTAGCTAAGGTACTAAGGACCCCGCTTTCCTAATAAGATAACGTAGTTATAGAACCCTTATCTCTATACGTACGCTATCCTATATTCGTTAACTAATTATAATACTAGAGTACTATTTACGTACGTTTATAAATAATAAGTAAACTAATTAGGCTTTATAATTACTAATTATAGAGTTTACTTATATAAATAGTATCTATACCTCTACCGGAGCGACATTGTTCTTTCTTATATATAGTTACTATTCCGAAATTCGATAGGAATTCGAGGACGAATCCCTAGAAGGGGAGGTACCTATAGCGAGTAAAAGGGTAAAAATATTATAAATTATAAGAGATAAAGCTATTAAGCGCCTACGTAGCGCTTAGGAGTCGTAAGTAAAGTAATATAATAAAAACTATAAACTGTAAAGTTATAATATCGGTTAGTTAGTAATACTAGCGACGAAAAACCTAAAGTAAAAACGCCTAAGTAAGAAGCTCTTATATAATTACGTAGGTCTATTTAGAATTACGGATAAGGTCGGTTAGTAGGCGTATTATTTACTATTACCCTTAAACTATAGAATCTATAGTACCTTCTATATCTTATTACTTAAACCTTACTACTACCGCGACTACGGCGAGGTAGCGAGTAACTTTATATAGGCCCCCGATCTTATCGATAATAATAAGTAATAGGAGGTCGAAGAAGTTATCGATAAGGTAAAGAATAGGGAAAGTATCTAGTATAAGGTTAAATAGACTAGTTAGGGTAAAGAATATAATTAATAGGTACCTTTAATTTGATTTTAATTTAATTTAATTGTTTATACTCCTACTCTAGTAAAACTATATTACTAATAAGGGTGTTCCTTATACCTTTCACCTCCGAGTATTAGACGTACTCGTTAGTCGCTAGAGAAACCGTTAGAGCCTACGCTCTAGTTAAAAAATCCTTCTTATCTATATAATTTACTAATTATTAACCCTACGGCGGTGTCGCTAGGTCCCTTATACTACGGTGAGAACTTACGTTAGTTCCTATTCTTACGTATTATATATTATAGTCCGAACTACCGCTTTACGGCCGGTAGAGTAAGTAAGGTAGTTAGGTTTACGCGGTTAGTCTCGGGGCGGTTATTACCCCTTTAGCCCCCGCTCTTTTCTTCTTCCTCTTTCTCTTCTTTCTTATTAGGCCCTCCGTCTTAATACCCCGTCGGAGCTTCGACCTTACTAGTTACTCCCTTACGAGCGAGAAGGATGCGATTACCCTAGTTTCTACTATCCACCGTACCGCTATTCTAATACCCTTTATTTCGGTTAGTATCCTCCGAGTATCGGTCGTACTAGCCTCTACTAATAGGTACTTTATAAAGAGCTTAGTAAGGCCTAAGGATTAGTATAGACTTTTAACGCGTAGGCGCGTAGTAAGTGCGTTAGCTAAGAAGATTCTAAACTATAACCCTAACTACGACCTCGTAAGCGATTACGATAAATATAAAGCGTCGCTATAAGATTTTATAGTTATATATATTATATAAGTAGAATAGAATATTTATCTAATTATATTACTATCTAATTATTCTAGGGCTATAGCGGTAATATATCGTAGTTAGTTAAGCTACTTTAATCTTAGTCTAATTCTATAGGGATACCTAGATATAGTATTAGTATATAGGTATACCTAGGTACCCTAGCCTAAAATAAGATATAAAACTAAATCTACTCGATATACTACGCCGAAGTATAGCTATAATACTTTATAAAGAATTATTACTAAAAGCCGCGAAGCTATTATTAGAATCGGAACTAGCTAATTCTACGATATACTACCGGAGGCTAATATTATTATCTCCTAGAATTTCTACTTACCCTTATAGAATCTTATTCTAGGTCTCTAGCGCTACGATACGCGTATTAGCGGCGTTAAGAGAGGCCTATAGGGTAGCGATTATATAGGGAGTAGCGCGACTTATCGCCGTCGTTTTACCGTTAGCCTTAAGCTATTAGGTAATACGCTTACCTAGCGCCTTCCTCTTACGCCTATCCCCGCTCGTAATACGCCTCCGACGGGCGGTACGGCGTATTAGGACTCGCGCCCTATCTCGGAACGGGAGAAGAATTTATAAGAAGTTAGCGTAGTACGATAGCGTAGCGATAGTATTAACTTAGCTCTATATAACGGTCGATACCGTAGCGGTAGATACGATAGGAGTCGTATAGCGAGTTAGGCCCGCGAGGGTAGATATCGTCCCTACGTATAAAGTAAGTACGGTAGGGGAGGTCGGTAGGGTCGGGTACTATTAATAAATTAGTATACGCTATCTTATAGCTAGCGGTAATATCTAAATCGGGATACTAAACTTACTAGTAGTAGTAGTAATAGTAGTAATAGTAAGATTATACTATATTAAGTTAGACTTAAATTATTAATATATAAATTATACTATAGTATTAGTATTATAATACTAAATAATACTATAGCGCTAGCGGAGAGTTTACGTAAGTATTAAAGAAGATAATAATAATAAGTCTTCTACTTATATATTTATTAGAGCGCTATCGCAACTAATAAATCTTTTCCCTTATATTACTTATTAGGTTTAAAGGGTTTTTAATAAGTATTAGGGCGTTAGTAGCTCTTAGGGATAATAGCTTAGAAGAGAAGGTAGTTATAACCTACGTTATACGTATACGCTACCTTAGCGCTAGCGAACGACCTTCCTTATAGGGGTTAGCGCCTATAACGTACGGGGTAGGCCTAGGGCCTTAGCGCCCGTATATCTACTAGGTACTCTCTCTAGTTTCTAAAGTTCCTTAGAGATTAGTTCTACTACTAAGTAATATATATTATTACGCCTACTCAACGCTAACGCCGTAATATTACGTCTTTTATTATTAGGCTAGCTATCTACTAGCAATCCCTCTTACACTCTCCTCCTCGCCCCCCTCCTCCTTACCCCCCCCCTCCGCCGCCGGCACTACCTATAGTAATAGAGAAGACTTACTAGGGCTCTTACGACACCTCCACCTTCTACCCTTACCCTACGTATATATATATACGGTAGAACTAATCGAAAGAGTACTCGGGGGGAGCGGAGGGGGCTCCGGTGGAACTAGTTAATATAGTAGCTTCTAGTAACATCGCTAGCGAGGTTACTAGGGATATATAGAAAGAATAGAGGAGAAGGAGGAGAGAGGTCCTTTATAGACGTGCTCACGGGGCTATACCTAATCGGGATAACTAGTAATAGTATAGTACTTATGTAGTTACTCTATTATAGCTATCATGCGTATAAATAGGTCTCCTACTCATTACGTCATATATCGCGAGTTGTATATAGGACATATAGGTGGTGGTAATTAATGTTGGCGAGGTACCTAGATTTAGGTGTGGCGCACACCAAAATCTAGGTAGTTAGGCAAGTTAGCCGAGTTGTGCGTTGCGCTCCTATCTTGCGCCCCACGGACTTCCCGTTAGTAGGGGATCATCAGAAATCCAAGAACGGAGTTGCAGCGGTATTGCGTTTGGGATTATGAAGCTTTCGATTGGATGCTGCTCTACCTGACTGTTTATGGATAAATACGCTGCTTTGGGCTGGGTGGTCGCCTCATGTTACTAAAAGCCAGAATGGTGCGTATGTCGTTCCGTGGGGACGATTCGGGACGCTGAGACTGGTTTAGCGGCTGGAGTCAAGAAAGGAGAATTTGAGCCAGGGCTCGCGGAAAGGATTTGGGAATACTGTGCAAGAGCGGTGGATCTTGTACCTAGGCATTATGCAAGGGATGAGGTGTGCGTGCTCATCTCTTCCTAAATGGCAAGGTGCAACGATTTCAGTCCAAAGATTGTTCGTTTGCCTGGTATATCAGAAGCGCATTTAATTTTAGACTTATTAAGCTCTATACTCCCTCTCAAATCTACTAGTATGTCTTTTTAATAAGAACATTAAGACAATAACATAGAATCTCCCACAAAACATTAAATTCAGCACTCTAGCTCTTAAAAAGCTCTATATTCAAGCTCCACGTCACGTGCTCGAGATCTTATCAGATAACAATCGTATCACCATTGTGGCTATTCAATTGAATGGCTCGCATGGTTTGCGCACGGTTGAATGGTCAAAGTCAATACAGTAAACAGCTTTCTACACCCGACTCCCCAAGATTCGAATGCTCGCTATCGCAGTAGCTTGTTCTTCGTCTACGTGGCGAATAGATCGGATTGACTTGAGCAGGGTCAAAGGGCATCATAAGGTGGAAAAGCATTGTTTGAACAGGTAGCTGTATCCCAATTAATATCTCTCCACCAGTACTGTCCTCCTCCCTATGCGCATTCCAAGCGTCGCATGAATCAGCCTTGCACACCCGCATAAAAAAACTTATTTTATTTAAAGACCGGATTGGCGCCTATCCCATGGAGTGGCACGCTGGTTGCTCAATTGCTTGGCACTCACAGTCCCTAATTCCGGCCCCACGACCTACTCATACGGGCTGCTTTTAGGGGCCGTGAGTGCCAAGCAATTGAGCAACCAGCGTGCCACTCCATGGGATACTGTACAGTGTACACATTCTAGATTTTAGAATTGAGGCCCGCCGTACCCGCGCATAACATCGAGAATCGGGAACAATGGTCCACGGAACCTTGCTGTTTATGGCAGCGAGCTGCCAAAGTAGATCGGAGATCACAATAATGCCAGCGTACTAACAGAGATTGGGGTTCTCTTTGATTCGCTTTTCCGTGAGGCTGACGCTCGATTGGGAATTGATGATGTAAGTCTGCCGATACCTTACACGATATGCGGGCTATCTAGGCTAGTCTAACTAGAAGTGTCTAAGATCAACGATTCCAACCTACCTGAGTTTGATCTTCGAAGGGCTGCATCCCCTGCAATTGTCATCTAATGCACCGCGTCTTGCCCCCAGCAATTACTGAGAACTGCACTGAGAATTTCGCCTTGGGATGCGTTCTAGGCCCGTATTCCATGCCACCACACCAAGGTAGAAGAAATAGTAGCAAAGAGGTGCAAGTATCTAGACAATCCCTCTATTTTCTGATTATTGCTTTCCATCTCTATTCTTTAGGCTTTCTGCGAAGCAAGTAATCAAATTTTTCTACAGGAGTGGACGATGTGATCTTAAACGTATTCGTCTTAGCTCGAATATACTCTTCTAGTAAGAGCAGTACAGTACGACATACTCTTGAATATACCTGATTTGGAGCATGTAAGAGTCACTTAGCCCACCCTCCAAGTACGAGCGCTTTCTGCACCCCCAGCAGCACAGGAAACCTCCATGAGGATCTCCAGCTACTGCAGCTATTGCCGTAGGCGATACGAATGATTCAGCGAAGTGCATGAACGCTTCAATGCGATGCACTCATTTCGCATGAGTTTGCATCGGACAAAACTACTTTCAGAAGTTAGTCCGAGGACCCCATTGAATGGTTTGGAATTTTGTTCGACCATACTGATTATAATTCCTTCGCCACATTACACTTCGCCTCTCACCAGATTTTCTAGTGCAGTCTGATAGCCTTCCCCGTCGTTCACGAAGACATAGCTGAGAACTTTTGGTCTCTGCCACGCCGCATCGATGCTGGATGTTGCCAGAGGGAATTTGCTGTAATCTGTTGATTATCGGATATCTAAAACGCTGCATGCTGTATAAACCCATTCCTCTACCCCGGCACCTCCCCATCTTAAGCTCAGAATCTTTGGGCAAAGCCCGCTATCTCAACATGCCTGTAAACGTTGGACCGTCGGATCGATCACGCAGTATCGTGGCGACAAGCATTGTACTTCCTATCCTGACGACTATATTCGTCGCAATCCGTCTGTTGGTACGATTCTTTGTCCTTCATTCATTAGGTTGGGATGACTGTGGGCTTCAATCTCCCGAATCCTCGTCATGGGCTAATGTACTGCATAGATACAGCAACTATCACATTGGTAGCGTAGTTCTTAATAATCTCAATCTTTTAGCCATTGTATTGACTTGGCAACAGCTCTTCTGCGCAGCGTATAGTGTGCTCGTAGGACTGTGTAAGCCAGTCCCCTATGATCTATCACTAGCTACTTCTGCTAATGAATCGTAGCTACGAATCCTTCTATAGATCCGAAAAACAATTCAGACTATGTCAAGATGAGCCATCTCGTCTTCTAAGTACTATGATAGGAGTTAGATCGATGGATGACAGAGTCTTAGTGGATCAACGACGCAGACATGGTATACCTAATCAGCCTGCTTGGCTACAAGATGTCTATCCTCGTCCTATACATTCGCTTATTTGGTGTCAACCGATCTTTCCAACGCTTTTCTCAGCTGACGATGTTTGTCATTTGCGGCTACCTCTTCGCTAACCTATTCACTCAAATTTTTGGCTGCTCACCACGCTCGAAGTATTGGAATCCTGACACCCCCGGCCACTGTATAAATTACACGAAAGCCGGCCTTGTCTATGGCTCCATGAATATAGCTTCTGACATCTTCATATTGGTACTCCCTCTCCCGGTACTCTGGCGCTTGAAGCTCTCGCGAAGGGAAAAGGTTTTGATATCGCTCATATTTATGAGCGGAGCTATGTATGCCTACACACCTTTCATCTTTGCGTTCATTCATATAGTATCCCTGACTTTTCGTACAGAACATGTGCCATGGCCATTGTACGATATCTCTACATCGTCAACCAGAATGCAGCCAATGCAGAGTATTTTATATGGAGGCTAGTTTTCATCCCTTGTCCTTCTTCCTCTATCGTTAACGCTTTACTTCAGTATTATGGCAATCAACATCGGCGTCATGTGCAGCTGCATGCCTTCATTCAGGCCACTTTTCCCCTCTATCCTGCCTATACTTAACAGTTACAACACGAATCGCAACCGTTCACGGTCCACGTATCGTCGAACTCCAGAACAAGTTGATGGAAATTTCCTCCTCGAGTTGAGAAGCAATCGCGACCTGGAGACGAGGCGCAATGTCCACGAGGGTTGTTTGTCTCGTGTTATCTCTGTAACAAACTGAGTGAAGGGCACGATCAAGACTAGACGGATGACTACTGTGGGTTATAAGCGTACTCATAGTAAAGGGGGTTGAAAGTAAAGATGGTTCGTAGTAGGCGTTCTTACCCTTTAGCAAAGCTATAAACGAGTCATACACTGGGGTTTGAACTATTCCATTCACAGCGCAAATTTTCCTCCTTCTTGTAACGATCAGTACCCTCTGCACCTAGAACCTCCTTGAAAGTCGAGACAGTCTCGTGTACGATGGCCGAATGCAACAACAACACATGTACGATAGGCGATCTCCCCGAGACCACCAGGACCGCCTCTGTAACACTTTCAGCGCTTCGACTGGAAGCAGATTCATGGTACGGAATCCGTGTTCTTGTCTTTGATCTTAGCAATGAGGCAAGCACCCCGCTCTGAGAAGCACATGCCCTTGACAACACATGAGCTTTACATTAACGAGCCTTACTTCACGGAATGCTAGGCAATCAGGATCCGTACAGTACTGATTGGCGACACTACTTCAGGTAGCGGATCTTCGGTAAAGGAAACCATCCATCAGCAGTCAATCAAATTCCTCGACAAGTGCAGAGCTAGTGGGGACTCTAGGCCATGCGGAACGCATGATATGGTCCCAATATATATGGTGAGCGTATTCGGAGTTGGAATGGAGCAGCTGAAAGATGCACGTTTTCTGAGTCGGGTAAAGCGATGAGGCTTTGGCGATTCACAATCTAAGGAGGACCGTGTAGACAAGGGTAAAGCCAAAACTGATAGCAAGGCGCCGAAGGAGAGAGGAAAAAGCAAATAATGTGCAAACATCCATTCGTTTGAGAGGTTCTGGTTTTGAAGAATCGCAATCTAGGGGATGGATGCAGTCCAGAGATGTCGCTTCATTGCCAAATCCGCTTGGCATGTGACAGAAGGTTTTCTCTGCAAAACTTTGAAGCCAACTCTTTTTTTAAGAAGAGATTACTTGTCTAGATATAGGTCTATTGAGACATTCCTTTCGTAACAATTTGCAATTTGGGATGCCTCCGTTCTTTCTATACCGGTTTAGTGATGTTCTACGGATAGCCTCAGGCCTGTCTGAGACACAGGCTACCCCGACTGGCGCCCGAGAGTAAAGGACTATCAAGCAAGTTGGAGTCTGGAGTTAGAGGCTATTTCGTCCCGTAAAGCTAAGATTGGGTTCTAGGTTTACCTCAAAGGATACAGAAACAGAATAGACGCTTCATGGCGAGTATTCGAGGAGCATTCCATCTCTATCTTTTTATCTATCTTGGGCGAAAACATGATCTGTCTAATTCTTCTGAAAGTCGTTCCAGCTGTTCTGCGCGTCAGCAAGTCCAGCTGCTCCTTTCTTAATCCACTATGCTACTTCAAGAAGGCTTGCCCTAACGTCGCTATCGCTAGTATCTAGCTATCCTTCTTTGTCGAGACGATCGCCGAGTTCTATTAATTTTATCTCGATGTTGTTTAGTGTTATATTGGCAGTTTTCCGAAATCAAACTCGCAGGCACGTGACCTTCTCACGGGGGTCTGCTACCACGAGCACCCTTCGTTCAGTAGCCCTTGATTATTCTGTGCGCATCGTTTTTAAAACTTGACAGATCGACTTGACGGGCTATGTTCGACATGCCAGACTTGGGAGGGCCTTCTGCACTCTCGGCCACAAACATGGATGATGAATCGTCCAGCCCATCAACTGCACAAGTGATTTCAGCACCGTCAGAGAACCCACTCTACGCCTCTACCCAGCCGACAACATCTCTGCTTTCCCCTCAGCTCACAGTTTACAGCGATGACCACATTGTTGCCGGCCTTAGCCAATACCCTACCACCGCCGGCCAGACTTTGGTTATTCTCAAGAACCTACATGCTGACCTGTTTTCACTTCAAGTGGGTGACTTCACGAAAATCATGATACAAGTTTCCAACATTGCAAAGTATCTTCGCTTTTTCTATCACGTGCGCCGCTGTGCGCTTGTCACCGAAGGAGGCAACTCCCTGTCAATAATTCCACTCCACGGCCTGAACAAAGTGTGGCAGCCCATCTTGAGCCGTTTCAAGGAGTTTCATGAGGGCTTCCCGGGATATATTTCCTCAATCGATCGGCCACGGATGAGTGACACCAGGCTTGATACCACATGCGCTCAAATACGAATGGTTTCTGGCATATCATCGCCTCTCAATCATAGTTTTCATGGAGACCAGTCCGACGATAACCTCTTCGCAAAGATTGTCCGAAGCGAGCTGCCGCAGTGGCGGGTTTGGGAGGACGATGAGCATGTCGCGTTTCTTAGTCCTTTTGCAAATACTCCAGGTTTCACGGTCATTGTGCCTAGAGCCCATCTTTCCAGCGACATCTTCTCTCTCGATGAAGAGGCTTACGTCAAGTTAGTAGCCGCTGCTCACATTGTTGCTAGAATTTTGAAGGAGGCTTTCAGCGCCAACTGCTGTGGGATGATTTTGGAAGGGTTTGAAATTAACTATGCCCACGTCAAGTTGATCCCGAAACACCGTACAGCGGAAAATGCTCCGAACAGCAGAGCGCCATACGAGGAGAATTATCAAGGTTACGTGACTTCTCTGCAGGGCCCTTTATTCAAGGACATCGAATCCCTTGCGGACAACGCGGTCTCATTTGCGAAGCTCCTGTGTCAGGAACCTTGTGAGCCCATTTGATCCTGAAAGCGTCCAGCAATCCAAACAATGTTCTTCATGGAAGAGCCTTGTCACGAAAACTTTCGATTTGAACATGTTCCGTGTTACCATTCTTCACGGAATTGTTTCAAAGATTTCTAAGATATAAGTAAGCTTTTATGATAGCCACGCAGAATGGAGACGGATGCTCGATGTATCTCGACGCCGACTCGCTCCGTTGAGCCACACTCCTGCTTGTCAATCGTGTCCTTTTGCCGACACTATGGTTATCTTGTCTTCTTAATAGGCGCGTATCTGATGAGCAGTGTGTTGTCAGCGACTCATTTCGTGGTGAAGATCCCGATTTGGTAAATCTCAATCAATTCTAATCTGCATGGAGGACTGAGAATACCGTTGCCTGTTTTGAAAATATCTCGACCTTGGGAACAAAATAATCCTTTGGCTTTCAAACTGATCGGCAGAGAAGACAAAGAGGTAAGAAGAACAACCACATCAATCACCCAGAATTGAACACTCTATGCATAGTAAAAGTTGGTCTGCCGTCATTGTTCCGTATACTGAACGATAAAGTATCCTCGCGTAACGGTTATTTGACACAGCCACAACTCATCGCTCGTAGTTAAGTGTCCGCTATCGAGATACGATGAATCGCCTATGGAATACGCTGGTCCATCGTCAAGCCTGCACCCACATAGGAGATGCAATATTCCCAGCTCAACCTATATCATTCTAGAAGCCTTTGCAAAAAGAGTGAAAAAGAATGACCAAGCAGCCTACGTCCACCCAAGCGCTGGGTCTAACGGAGTCAGTCTGTGATGAGTTCTTAGTGAACATTTGGCGAACGGGCGTTCATCGAAATTTGGGTTGGTGACCAACTCTTTCGGGGCCATTATATCGATACAGGCACACAGGTGAGCAGGCCGTTCAGGCAATGGCTCCCCAGGCGATAAAGAAGCGATTATGGCAATTGTAACAGTACGGGGACATGTATTTCTTCGGTGAGAGGGTCAAAGAGACCCAGAACTATAGCTGCGTATCAGTGTATAATGAGCCGCCACTCAAACATCTCATGTTGCTAGGGCGCTCGAGATTCCGAGAAAAAGGCTGATCGTATAATACCGCTTCAATGTGCAGAGTGGTCCCATGTCCTGATAAGAATCTTACGATAGAGTTCAAAGTGAAAAAGCGCGGCTGGTGCTATGACTGGAATGTCCCCTAGATGGGTATCCGAGGTCTTTCCAGCAACACTTGAAGACTTGTGCGAGCACTATGGTGAGTTTCTACTTGCGTTCGACATTTGTGGATCAGTCGTTTCATCTATTTCTTGTCTTGGATGATCTGGCTTCGGGAGCTTCTTTTGCCAGGAACAGTAATCTTGAGTCTCATTAGCTCATGGTCTTTCCCTGAAAGGAATACACTGTCAATGGAAAGGCCTCATACCTTCTGAACTCTCTGCACATTGAACCAAGGTCGCTCCCAACATGACGACCGCAAGTACCTGTCCAAAGCCCCACTGTTCTTCGATAGAAGGATTGTCTAACAAGCTCTGGTTTGATATCCGAAGCGCAATGGCCATATAAACATGCAGTATGAATTGCCCCATGCCAACGAGAATGACGACTTTTTGTTGTTCTGCTCGCAGTCGAGGGATCCGACAATACACGGTCGCACTGACCAGCAAGATGAAACAGTACAAGGACGTCACGCCAAGATATATCTGATCCACATAAGGATGTTTCGCATTCAGTAGAGCCACTCGAGAAGTGCTGTAGCAATGGCCTGGACTTGTGTCGTTCCACTCATTCAAACGAATCCCGAACAGGATGACGAATGTGAGGTAAAGTATGGAGAAAAGGGCTATGGATAGGTATCGAACGCGTTGACCGTGGAGATCATTATCGTACACGCAGCAGATAGCGGCAAAATTGGAGACTCTAGAAGCTCACATTTCAATCAATTGATACCGCATAGTAAGAAATACTGAGCACTTACGATGTGAAGTTTATCGTATCATAGATTCTTTGTCAAGCGCTCAGTAACTCTTCACTTGCCTGCGCCAGATTCTGGCGGGTCCTACTGGGATTGGAAGCACTCACATGTGGAGATGATAGAAAGAAAGAGAGCGAACTTGGGCTATCGCAGTGATAGTAAGTGCGATACCTAGATGACCTTTAGCAAGATGTTGGTGACGGTCTCGGGTCCGCATAGCTTGGAAGGAGATACTTGCCAGTCATTGTCTGAGCATCGCTCGCTGCCAACAAGACATCGCATATTAGTCCCTGTTTCTTGCGATATTTTTCCTTGGAGAGGCCTGCTGTGGTAACATTGCTCGTCCCGCTTCCAGCGCTGTTGCTTCGTAGCATGGCCCGGATCCCGTCGAGATCGTGCGGTAGGGACATAACATTCCGCTTCAGCTCCTCAACCATTAAAAGCAGAGTTTGACGGACCATCGACACCGGCGTGCCATTGTCATCCGCTGGATTCGATCCACCCTGCGGTCTGAGATTGGTGAGATTGGGTAGCGTAAGCGTGCCTAGGAAAGGCAGTTGCCAGGACACATATCTCGAGTTCCTGAAGTCTTGGACTATTTTCGCGGACGCATTCCTGACATTGTCTAGTGCAGATAGATTTTTGTCAAAGTCGTTGACTATGCGATATACCAAGTGCGCCATATCAAGAGTGGGCTGCATGTTGAGATACTCATTGATAAACTCTGTGGGATTCTCTAGGAATTTTGCCGTAATGGAAAGCCAGAGTGAGATCAGGGCCTGTAGTCCAAAGGAAAGGATGATCTTGATTCAGCTTTCAGCGATATGTTTCGGTAAAGGCGGTATGGTAAACCGACCCCGATGCCAGCGATATCAGGGTTTGCATCACTAACGGTGGTGCACGTCATCATTGCACTTCTCACTTACATGCGATATTCCACCGGAGTGTGCTCTTTCAGATATGTAGAGACCTCAGACATTGATTGAAGACGTCGATGAATTTTAGTGAGGCTGACAATCAGGTCAGACTTAGAGAGCGTCACGTGACTTAGCCTCGTAGTAGCATGAGGAAATCTTTTCCAATACCCCAGAGAGGGGACCGACCTTACAAAATTGTCTTCCGCTCTCGGATCTGCGCAAATTGCTCACCTGCGAGCTGTTCAACACAGGGAGGGGAGCCTTGGGATTGGTAAGACGGCATGATCCTCGCTTCACAAATCAATAGTCCTGTACATGAAGCTTAATGAGCACGAGTGAAGTTCTACTATATCAGTTTCTCTACCAATAAGGGCTTGCATTTGCCAGGCATCGACCAGGGTCATCCAGGCTCACTACCAATGGGAAATCAGCGCTCACTCTGTACGTAATACAAGCTAGGCCAGAACAATTCTTTGTCGTCTTAGCAATGGCTTCATGATCTCCAAGTATTGAAGCTTGATGATGTTATGCTATGGATGTTTACCGATGGGGTTAAGTTCGATCAAGGCATGTATACATACTTGGAATACGCATTCGCCGTAGTTGCGCCATTCAGCCGGCCCTCTTCAAAGATCATGCTCGCCTATCAATGCTTTTGTCGCTCTGCTTTTGCACCTCAGATGCGCCCACCGTGTCCTGTCTAGCGATCCATCATACGTCAATTGTCCAATGCTATCCATGCCCGAATCATAGCCAACCTAGAGATGAGAGGTATTGCGCCTAGTCATGCATCGCATCATCCTCCTTCTCTTCGAAGTCGTCGTCCTCATCGTCATCGTCATCTTCCAGCTCATCGCCCGCGTTCTCGGCTGCTTTAGCGAAGTCAATGGATTTACCACGAGTGCGGCGTCCGTCACTGATGATGTTGTCCGTGTCTATTTCCTCCATGTTGTCATCGTCTTCTTCTTCAGCTATAGAGAATCGGTCTGATATCAGTGAGGCGTAAGGATAGGTGCAGGAGTAGGATTGAGCATACGCTCTTCTTTGGGCTACGAATCCAGCAAGTTAGCGAACGTGAAAGCATTAGAATATTGAATGAGCATACCTCATCTTCCGCACCGGTCTCCTCGTCTGAGCTGCTATCCGACTCGCCCATGCTCAGGTCTTGAGGAGCAATGTCGGGCGCTTTGCCTTTTCCTTTTCCTTCAGCAACAGTTTGAGCGGGGTTCGTCTCATTGCCGACTTCTGAGGTGTCAATTTTGGGTTGATTGCTATCCATGGTCGCTATGTAGAGAGTGATTAGATCGTGTTCGAGGAGTTTTCAGAGAAACGGTTTTGTTGATGTTGGATGTATAGGAGGGGGAGGTGGAGGTCGCAAAGTAGAAGTGGGTCGCGAAGCGGGAAAGCTTTTCGGAGCGCGACGCGAGGCGCTATCTTCGTTTTAGGGCTGAATCTACGTAATCCCACGCTAGTATTTGGGCGCTAAGGACTACTCGTATTTCATTTGATAAGGCATCAGCTCAACTTAGATCTACTTAGATCCAGTACCCCTTGTCATCCGAACTCATCGCGTGGAAAGTGGCCATCTCCTCCAAATTCTGGGACTGCAAACAATTGTTACCATGCCCACATCTTTGACCGCCAAGGCGTTTTCTGGAAGGGTTGGAATTCTAAGCCTGGGTGTCATTGATTGGAAAGCAAAGACGCCATAGGCTATATGGGACTATCTCACCCTGAAGCATCCCTGGTCCTCGTGGGGGTTTGCTCTCAAGCAATGTGTGCTTGCTTACACGCATTCAGGATGATGGATCACAGAATCAGTCAAAAACGAGTTTGGAAAGAATATTCAAGGAGTCTTCCTGATCTATGAAAAGATCACTCGATGAAACATGATCTATGAGAAGATCGTTCGATGATGCGGGTGACTTAACCCATCTCAAGAGAATGTGGGCCGAATGTTTGTCGATTTATCCTACTCCTCAATCGATACGCAGTCTGATCGGGGCCTCGAAATCCTTCTGGCTGAGCACGTCCATTTAGAGCCCGGTGTTTGCTTTCCCGATGACACACATCTCAACACGCTTCAGTCGAAGTCTTCGTGACAAGTTTTGCAAAACAGTGTTCTACCACTCGTATTGATCATGCAGCAGCGGTGTCTCTTATTGGCTCAATATACCCAAGACCAACAGGCTGCCCATCGATTTCGAGCACAAAGCTACCTGTTTGGAACTTGTTGTTTCTATCCATATACTTTGGGACTGCAAAGAGCATGAACATCAAAGGTTTGTATTCCAGACGGGGTGGGGCTGCCGGGTCACCCCAGGGTTTGAATGCAAATTTCACGCCCTTGGCCCGCCACGAGACTTCTTTAGAACCCTTGAGAGGGTGTATACGGTCCCAGCTCGCCACCTCATTGATACACTCGATGATCGATAGAAAGACGCCATCTTTATTGAGCCGAGCCCCTGTAAGCTCGGTGTGTAAACTGTATCTGGAGTTGCTGAGGCTGGTAATATAGTTGCCACGGATACTTATATCGTTACTGGAATCAGATGAATTGACAGTAAGGTTTTGTGTAGCATGGTATGATACTCTGGAACCTGGTACAATGCTAGTGCTTACAGCTTCAGGCTCATAGATATAGATGATGCCGACGTCGTCGAGCACAGCCGTAGATCTGGCGGATGTGTAAAACATGTGTAGCGCGACACTACAGAAATTGTGCTGGATCACATAAACCACAGCTTGATACAAGCCCCACATTGAAAGGTTGACTTGAAGGCGTTGCTGTGGAGGTATGGAGATTGCGACGTCCTCAAAGCCGGGTCCAGACCAACTTCCGCCATGGAAGTGGTCGTTAAATGGCAACTTCGCCAAATCCTCTAGCATATTCACCGCGCTCATATAAGTCGACCTCGGGGAAAGATCATCGTCGCCCTTTTCAGCATATACGGAAAAGCGGGGATCTTGTCCTGCCTCCAGCGAGAAGTTCAGCATTTGCAGGGTCTTGTCACCCGATAAGGTGAGGTTCAAGGCGGCAATTCCAGGAGTGATGGTCTTATCAGTAAGAAGAGCCGGCTGTGGAATGGTCGCTGCGGCAGACAGCCTGCCCAGAGTACTCAACCCCAATATGAGCATCAAAATCATAGTCGTTGGAAAGGAAAGGGCGAAATATTTGTGACGATTGCTGATGAAAGGAACGCTCTCGCGAAATCACCTGATCTGATACCTTACAGGAAGTACACGCCATTTCGTCTGTTGTTGTGGACCAGAGGCTGTCGCTTAAATGTTTGAGGATGGATCCAAGCCTCAACAGACAATGTGCCGCCACACCAATACCCGCGTTTATGGTCAAAGCGTGAGTCTTTGCATCCCGAACACCCGCATAGTCGACGTAGTGGCGGGAATGATCGGCTCCTATTTCTCCCCAACGACTAAGTAGACCAGTGAAACATCCTCATCCGTCGCAGGCTGGCAAGGCTGTCCTCGCATTAATCCGGTGCTGCTCACGCCACCATGATGTCTCCCGCGAAATCACGAACAATCTTCTGCAGCCTTTTGGACTGACCAATGGATTACTGCAAAGGTTTGAGCCGGCTCAAATCGGACGATCGATGAGGTCCTCCACGTGGTTGGAGCAGGATTTCTTGCCACTGCAGGTCTAGCACTGGGACTTCGTATGGTGGATGATTTTTCAATCGGTCTTCAATCTATATTGAATGGAAGAAAAGCTGTCCAGTCATTCGCAGCATGCTGCCAAGTCCTACTTTCTTCGTTCATTTGATGAGTCAGTCTGTGTGCTGTTCATCATTGGTCTACATTTGATGATCTTGTTCCGTATCACAGGGTCCACACGGATGCATCTTTATTCAGCTTCCTAAACATTAAAGACTACCCAATCTTCCTACCGCTACCAGATAAGGTTCTTTCACTGAAGGATCTCCGTATTCTACATCGAAATCAAATCCCACGGATTCTGCGATAGCCAAGAAATGTCTGAGACCCTCAATCGTTGCATTCCACATACTCCAAGTCATCAAACTCCAGGGGTTCAGGCTCAGGGAGACATGAAGCGAGTTGTATTGCAAATGACGTCCAATCGCGGCTTTTATGTCCCGCATGTGCATCGAAGTTTCCCTTGTGGCCTTAGTAAAGCAGATTTGCACACAAGCCTCCGGTATTGTCTTAGAGTAGTCATAGAAGGTGACCGTGATGAGGCTATTTGGCACGTGATAGGTGAAAGGATCCGGAGGAGCCAAAGTGCTGTTAATCCTTGGTCTTGGTAAAGATAGACTGCAGTCGAGAGTACTTTCATTATGAAATGGGTCTGGCAGCGATAATGATGGCAGTCGGAGAGGTATCGTCGCAAGGGCCAAAGAGCATAGTTGAAATAGGACAATGAGGCAGGCTGGGTAAGACGTGAGATATGTTTGCATTGTTCGACAAGAACGAAAAATCCATCGTGGAGTGTTGCAGCGACTTGTGCAGCAAGTGGCTACGCGGGTCTTCATATTTTCCTCGGGTATATGTTTTAGTTGGTCGCTTCTGTGCATGTTGCCTATTGCACCGGAGAATACGATCTGAGTTTGCCGACCATCGCGTCTGAATTGCGCTTCGACAGGTAAGACGCGCGTTCTCTTCATTTTGGAAGATCTCGCAATACGTCAAGAACTAGCCAAAGAAAATTACTTCCCCTGTCATATTGCAACTTGGCCATCTGCACTTGCGTACAAAGGAGCGAGTCAGATAGAGGTACACACAACACTTACCAACCAACTCGAACAAAGCAGCATCGTCATCTAATCTCAAATATTTACGTAGGAGAGTCACAGATTCCGGCATCCCAAATCGTTTGTCTTAGCGGAGTGCATCGTCGGCTATCAAAGGATTATTCGCTCTGCATTTCACATTAGAATGGCGGCATGCCGTATCGCAACATCCTGCCTCACCCTTCCTCAAGGCAACCATTCGCCCGAAAACATTAGAATTACAATTTGAATCTAGTTCAGATTGGCAAGAACTACAGAGTGAAGACTTCTTTGGACATGGCTTTAAGAATATCATTTTGTAGCGGAAGCAATGAAAATCTGATTCCAGTAGTCGCTGATATGTTTGACTCTCAATTAAGATCCTCTAAGTAATAGGTAAGGGAAAGGCTTGGAGTTCGCTAAGATGGTCCTCCCCCTATAAAGAGACCATTCTAACACATGACATCCGCGATGTCTAAACTTAGCAAGAGTCACTATCTACGAATTGCTTTCATTTTTGTCAACTAGCACTGCTATTGACCTATAGCAGCTGATACACAACTGGCAGGATATTCAATTTACCTTGTTCTTTTAAGATTTCCGTTCGAACACTTCGTGTTTGATAGCCTCGTTTGCACTTTTGGGGGATCGGGCAGAAATTCCGGCGAGATCTTCATCAATCACATCATCACCTCGCCGTTGACTCCTATATCGGATCGCTGTCCAGTGGACCTTGACATATACCATGGATCAGTCGCTGGATGCTTCAGTTGTTCGGACAAGGTCTTGGCTGGAAGAAATACAATATGGAAAATTAATCGAAGAAGTGCGGACAGATGTATTGAGTCCGAAGAAACGCCACTATCTCCAGCTGTAAGCCAAGTTTCTTCTTTGCATGACGTTATTTCGTAGACTGACAGTGCTGAGGTACATCTACAGCGCTCAGAAACCTGAGTCATGATGGAGGGTGGAAGGTCAGATGGTCAGCGTGAATGCTTGCGCACTGGCTTTGCAATTATCACAGAGTTCATGAAATAAAGCTTGATCGAGAATCTGATAAAACTTTTCATTGCTAGAGACAGATAATGCAAACCGAACATAATGTCCGGCAGAACGAGAACGACATCTAAGCCTGAACATTGGCCTTAGCCTCACGTTCAAGTTTGACCGATGACCTACAGTGTTCTCCGTCGCGATGTTTGTAGCATTTGAGTTGACTCTTGCGGAAATCCAGTAAGATGGGAGTAAGGATGATAACGGAAGAAATCCCTGATGACTCTCGCATCGCTCTTCAATAAGAAGCCGTTGGACATGTGGTCTAGCGCGGTCAGCAACTCCGGTGAGACGGAACCAATTTTGGGCATGGGGGTTTTGTCTTTCTGAGACTTTGGCTGTGTTTTTTTCGTAATCCTCGTCTTGGATTTGCTACCAGATTTAGTCTCCCCGTCGTCCTGATACTTTTTGGGTACGCCTGCGCTTTTTTTATTCTGGCTCCTAGTGACTGGTTTCTTCGTCTCCTTGGGCGTGGGATTAGGGGTGGCCATATTTTGAACCGATTAGGGAAGCAGTTGCGCAAAGCAGAGGTGCACTGTTGTTTAAGGTAGTAAAGATGAGTCGCCAGTATTTGCTGTTGAGAAAAGAAGTAGGAAGCGCAAGCCCCTCAACGCTTATGCGAAACCTCGAGCATCGACGCTGCAGGATTTCCATTGTCTTCCTCGGTTGTTTCCTCGCCGTCGCGTTATTCTTAACAAAGAGAAATTATTTTTGCAACACGAGGCCGCTGCTCTGCTATCCCGACTCAATAAATGAACAAAGAAATCCCCAATCTTCATTCGACCGACTCGCAAAGCTTTGTTCCCGAATCAGTCACACGCAGTACCCGTGGCTTTCTTTGATGATGAGCTCGTAGCCTACTGCTTGGTCTGTCAGCATTCGACTCGAAACATACGGCCGTTAGAATGGAGAGTATACGAGCAGCTTCACGCCACCAAGGTCAACCAGATCATCATAGCGACTGAATGAGCAAGACATTACGACTTGTCAGACTACGCACGTTATCTTCGGAGTTATGGTTATAGATGAGATTTACGAGTCTTCCCTAGGGCAACCCGAGAGCCTACTGCTTTGCGGATTCGTAATTGACTCGAAACGTAAGGCCGTAGTTCTGATACTGTATATGTCGTAAGGAGCTAAGACTGATATAGATAACCTCAACAGATCGAGGCCATTACGGCTCTATAGGACTACGATGGATCCCGAGCAATCTAGGCAATACGAATTATCAACATACGTACGTTGTCGTCTCAGGCCGTTTAGACTCGAGGGCCGAGTAGGGCTCCCATTGGCAATATCTTTTTCTGGATTATCCGTCATTTTCTTTTATATTTAGTCTTTGCCACGGAATCTCACAGAGGGTAGGTATATAAGAACACTCCTCACCTGCTTGAATTTCTCTACAGCATCTTTCGAAAAACCTTCAGTTCTCTCATAACACGCAGCCTCTACTCAACGACAAATACCCTACTTTCCCATCATACAATACCGTGGACTAAATCCGATCTCCCCCCAATTAGCCATGTGTACCGAAGAACTCACAAAGTGCCAGAGTTGTACTAGACATTGGTGTACTGATTTGACACATTGTCCAATGACAATAGGGCAAGGACTTAGAAAGATCCCACTAGACGAACCTTGTCAAGACCTAAACGTAACGAGAACTCTGTGAGCCCGTGATCATCAAAGTCTATGAGTGGCAACTAACAAACAATAGACATAAGGAAATAGAGACTTGCGGTTAGCATTCCTCAAAAAATACCGTTCGGCTTCTCTGACCCAATAGTAGCGGAACACCCTCCCCCCAAACTCTTGGACGGTAGGAAGAACCTCGAAACAGGAAGCACTGGCGCATATCCACTCGATATGAGGGTCGAATATGGTATTGCATATGAAGCCCTCTGGATCAATAATCCTAGCGCCGTCTGGCTGCCTAGTAGGGACCATGTCTTCAAAAAGTTCGGTGGGACCAAGGCGAATCCACCGGCTCACTTGATCGGAACCAACACGTCCTAGATGGCAAGTCTCAGTATGTGAATAAGACATGTCAGCTTTCTCACAAATTGACAACCATTCTCGAAGCTCATAGGATCGAGGCAAGCGGAGATCATGATTGGAAATACTTCACACTCTTTATTTGGAATTCAGCATGGACTTTTGGAAATTTGAACAAGCTTTAGGGGGCTGGACCATCGAGGATGAGTTTGTGATTAATTTGACAGGGGGTAGGAGAGATGAAGATTGTTTTCATTTTACACTCTTTACTGGAAAGCGAGCATGCGGTTTGGGGGCTTGCAACTGGGGCATGCGAGCTTGTACCATAGTGCACTCTTTGAATGAAATTGTTGAATCTTGATGACTTGAACAAGATCAATAAGCGTGTTCATCTAAACTAACACGACTGGTCTTACCTCACTGCCTAAAACCAGCGTTTATCTCAGCGTCCGTGTGACGGTTCTCCTTCTAATCCTTAGATTTTCAACCTTGAACTCGGTCGATGTACCCCAGGACCAATACGGCTCTACTATTTGTATCCTATCGGGTGGAGGTCTGATATTAAGATGGACGAAGACCCGAATGGCCTGATGAATTGTTGTTGAAGGCTCAGGTGCTAAGGGTGCATAATCGCGCGACGGACAGAAGGTCGATCTTTCAACAGCACCACATATCGTGAATATTGCCGAAGGCCCTTCCAAGATCCAAAGGGGTATGTAGCTACGCCAGTGACGTGAAACGATTGCTGAAGTTTTGCCAAGACCTCTTTCCTGTGGCCCACCACCAGCACTGCGCCAGTCGTTGAGAATCCCAACGCTGCTGGTCAACTTCAATAATTGGTCCGCATGATATTGTGTCGGTGCACGCTCTACCGGATCTCCGCCTGCGTAGGAGCCAAAACGGGTAGATCTTGCGATATTGTGGTGGAGGCTTGGCTTTCATGTAAGGTTCCAAGGCTCTGGGACATCACGTTTGGATGGGATAGCCCGTTCAGCCAAGGACTGTGTACGATGACTGTGTTCAAAGCGGGGCCTATGCGACTAGAGAATAGACTTTGAGGTATCCTGGCAATTCCGTGGTAGGTATGAATTTGAGATGTGGATTTGCGTGCCTTGAATGGCGCAATGAACACATGTGATCGAAAGGGTCTGATTCTGTATGCAGACTACGTCACCGGCATCAGTCATTCGCCTTTTCGAAGCCGAGCAGCAAATACATAAACCTCGTCGTTTCCCTCCAGATCAGGCTGCTGTCTTCTAGAGCCAAAAGCCTTTATTAGCAACCAGCCACCATTCTCATTACTCGAGTTTCAAATCGAAAGGTCTGTGATTGGCTGCGTACTTTCGAGTAAACAAACATGCACCTTTTTAGCAATATCATTGCCATCACCATGCTCGGCGCCTTTGTCACCGCAGGTCCAGCCCCAGCAAACATTGAGTCTCCAGTCAAAGAACAATTAGCAACCAGAGAGGAACTGGCGGACCACGTGGCAGATGTCAACATCTACTCCGGAGGCTCCTGTGGAGGGTCTGCTTTTTCTTTCAATGTTGCTGGCGCAGGAACAACTCGTTGCCAACCGCACGGTGGGAACTCCATTGAAGTCACGGCAAGGTATGATGATGATATATCCATGTGTTCCTAGCTTGTTCTGTTAGACTGCTGTTATCATTTTTGGACGCTGGGACTGACGATATTTTTTCAGTCGGTGCACTACAACTACCTGGAGTGGCAACAACTGTCGAGGGTCTTCTAAGAAAATTCCGAATTCTAGCTGCTATAGCGTCTCATTCGCTAGCGTGAAGGTTGTCTGTTGAGGCACCCAGATGGAAAAACTCCGACTGTGGGCGATGGAGCGTCTAGCCACATGGATTGTGTGGGAATTAGGTGTGTGTTTGTGGCGTCTGTCGTGATTTGGTTCGTAACGATAAATAGTCCGATCACAAATTTTATGAATTATGACTCTTCCTAATTGAGGTATTGCTATTTTGCCGAAAGGATCCTGAATGCCCTAAAAATCATACAAGTGTTTCTAGGAACAGGGCGTGAGTTTGGCCGCTCGTGTCGATCAGACTTCTTTGCTTGACGTCAGTGTTCGTATTGAAAAGTAGCAAGGGACGCTACATTCCTAGGACCCGATCACGGGGTTGAGTTACACTGCAGCTGCAAGGGGGCAATTTTCGTTCTCTCTCTCTTAGCGAGCTACAAAAATCTCCATCTCTCTCTTTCTCGTCATTATGATGTCGCTCTTCACAGATCCCTCGACAGATACTTACGCGGGTGCCGAGGTAGGTGATCAGATCATAGCTTATAGAAGCGCGCGGTAATTGGGAATATTCCAGTGTGCCCTATTTCAAATGCAGGCAGAGACCTCAAGGTACATACTTTTCTCTTCCATCATTCACTAGACGACATGCCGCCGGCGTTACCTGATGCGTAGCACCCTTCTCCCCTTAGCATCCATGCTTGAACCTCAACCCCGTGACGTTCACTTGAGTATACTGTATACTCCCCGCACCCGGATTGCTATTCGTAAAACTCAACCTCCAATTATACTGCATCCTGCAAACCTTCTGCACCCCCTTCACCACCTGGACGACTTTCCCCTTCTTCCCCGTCGGCACCTCAAAACTGCCGACCAATGCTCCAGTCAGTGGACCGATGTTGTTCCAATTCGGCACGGAGTAATATTCTCGATGCCCATCAAACCGCTGTGGAAGGTCGCCATTGATATCAAATACATCAATGCGTGTGTTTGCACCCGTAGCGATCTTCACATCGTTTGGATCGTACGCAAACTCAAGGGTGTAAGGTCCCGTGGTTTCTTGGGAGCCGCAACTGGGGTCGGCCGGGCCGTATACGTAGGAGGTGACAAGATCGTGCTGATGGGCGGCGTTGGCGCCTTGGCTGAGAGTGAAATTATTGAGGTTTTCTGCGCAGTAGGGGGGAACTTGGAGGCAATAGGGGCCGGTTTGGTGGGTCTCGTTTCGGCGCGCGGGTTCTTGGAAGATATTCCAGAAGGAGAAGGGGGATTCGAGATGAGCGCAACTGCCACGAGGAGCAATGGAGGAGAGTCCTTTGGCGAGAATGATAGAGTGAGTAAGGATGATGGTGACGATTTTACACGGAGAAGGTGCCATTGCAGGCAATTGAACGAATCAATGAGGATCGTGCTGTACTAGACTATTTGCCTAGGTAAAGGTAGAGTCTCCGGTAAGATTGTTGGCAGCTCAGGTGCCAGACTTATATAACTGCTGTGTGTGTGTGCTCGCGTATGTGTCAAATGGGTGAGTGTGGCTTCCCAATACGAGGGTGAAGGATCTCGCAACCCAATACAATTGGCTTCTTCTGAATGCAAAGCGTCTGGGCGACACTATCAGGCACTACGGCTCACACCCCCTCAGACATGATAGGTGAAGCGCTTCGTAGCTGACCAGATCATCGACAATGCCAAGACGTGGCTTGACGTTCGTAACGGGAGGCCGTGATTCTAGAAGGAATACCTACAAAAGCGGTATCAATAGGCGAGTCACTCGACTGCCAAGGCAAAATGCGCTAGTGGTGGATGGTCTCGTACAGAGTTACGAGCTCGAATAACGTCATGCCTGTAGAACGGTGGCCTTGTCTGCCTATGATGATGTCTGATCTAGCTTACCAGAGATCAGAGATACTTGCGCCCGGAGAGCGCCAATTGATTGTTTAAAATCAATCTGCTTGTAGGAGCCGGATTTAGCGACCGCGATTAAGATTATACCCCGGAGAGTGATTTCCAAAACATTTGGCCACCAAGTCACCGGCATATCCATGCAGAATGAATGGATCGATAGAGCTGCTTTCTTTATCTTTGGTAAGGGAAGTGGGGTTGGTGGGCTGAGATACAGTAGTGGTGTGTTGCCCTATGGAGTTTGTTTTGGGGTTTTCGAGATCCAAGTGAGTCACAATGCCAGAGTCATTACCTTCGTAGCATAGGGTAAAGTAGATGTCCGGCCAATGGCTTTGGTCGACTTTTCCGACCATCACATCGGTGAGATTTGCCTAATCCTGGGTCGCCATTCTCATTAGTTGTCTAAGTAAGTCTTAGCAGAGAAATTTTCCGACCCTATCTTGTAGCAGTCTGAGAAACCCCAGTACACCACTTCGAGGATGTCAATTTTTTCATATTTACTAGGCGGCCAATGTTGCGAAGGTACCTTTCGCGTCAGGATACCAACGGTTGAGCTAGCGACCTGCCTAAACAATGATATCGCGCGGCCATCAAGAGTGAGGGCGGGTGTTTCGAAGCTGTGAGATAATTCAGATCATATCTGAACTTACCTTGAGCAAAATCATATGGACTCTTGAAGATCTTCATGGAATGTTACCCCAGATTTTGAGAAAAGCGTATTCCAAGGGAATATGCTCGAAGTAATCCAACTCTCCACATTCTTATCGGCGTCCTCGATTGTTGTATACACTACCTAATCACCGAATATTTAGACTTTAACAAAGGAACATATGGAGGAATTCATGAAGCCTCGAGGTCCGAAAACCAACTTGGTGTTCCCATTCACTCAAAATTCTGCCACTGTCGTTCCGCGTCAGCATGCAAGCTTCCTTATGAAACAAGCTAGGCACTACCTACAACCTATTTCCCTGTTTCCAAAATCCCACTTACTGGAGAATCCTCTCATGAACGGATGCCCTAATACAGCACCTTTCCAATGGGACGGGAATAGGAATTCGTCTGCCGGCATAAAGGCAGGAAGACACAGCTTTTCCCCAGGAGGCGTAAAGACTCCTTCTGTCTCAAGTATGTAATCAAAAGCTGTGATGCTAAAGTTGTGCGTCCCCATAGTGATAGTCAATGTAGGCAATTCCTGTCGCCGCTCACAGGGAATGTTGTAGAACCAAGCGGGACCCTGCACAGCGCCGATGGCAGCGGTAATGTTTCTAGCAAGCTCCGAGGGCAGGATGATGTACGGGACTGCGATGTCGAGAACGGCATAGCCTGTCGACGATAAAGATATCTCCAGCGGGTTTGGGGTACCAAATGAGATATGCGAGGCTGATACGGTCCAAGAATCTTTATATCTCTTGTCGGAAGTCTCGTTAATTACAGGTAGCGTGAGGAAGTCGGATTCGTTAAGTATGTCGCCGCTACCTCCTAAGAGCAGCTCGCCTTCCTCACGCTGGTATGAAGGTAGCTTGAGGGAAAACATCGGCGAATCTAGCAGATTTTGCTTCAAAAGTATTGAAAGTAGATTGGGCATATTTGCGTTGCTGCGAGAGCCCCACGGCGGCGCCAGACCAAGCACGCCGTCATAACCAAGGTTGACGCAACCAACGAAGTAGCATGATGCCGACATCCATTCCTCAAAAACGAAATCAGTGATGTCAAGCTTACCGATATGAATGGTATCTTCGGAGAGGATACCATCATAGTTGACCGCGGCCCATTTTGAGTTGGCGTAAGCGCCGTTGGCAACATAGGTCGAAGATTGCGATGAGTTGTAGGGATGGTCTTTTTGACGCTGGTCGCAATATTTTGGGTGCTTGCATGTGCTTGATGGGACGAAGAAGTCGCTAGACGTAGTATCTAAGGCAAGGGTGAAGGGTTGCGGAGGGGTGCCTATGGTGAGGTTGGTGGTATGGAAAAAGTTGTTGTAGCTCTGTTCATCAATGATGAATTAACTCAACCGCGACAGGTGCGATGGAGATATCTGGAGTGGATGCTGACTTTGACAGTTCCATGCTTATTGACATCTTGACTAGGTCCACGTAGAGTGGAAAGCGGATTCTGGGGCACTTCATTTCTACGACCAATGGCCTAAACAACCAAAGTCAGCAATTTCCCAAGATCGTTGGTAGCCCCGTACATTCGTCGCTAATTGCCCATGGGAATTGATGCGTAATTTGAAAGTTGCAGCGAATACAGAGGCTACAAAAGCAAGGGCAAGCCCGGGAGCAAACTTCAGAGAATGCATGATTCGCGTACGAGGAGTCCCAAGTGAATGGCAGCGACCCCGTGGCAGCAGAATGTTGATCAGTAGGAGTACACTATTCCATTGCGGTGCTCGGTAGGATTGGGAGGCGCAGCACCATCACGAAGGAATCACCAAGGGATCGCTCGGTGTTTCAAGAGAGAAAGGCGCAGCGGTTTGGGGGTCGCTATCCGACCATGCGATGATACAAGGTCCATAGCTGCAGAGTCAATTGATATGCTCGGATCTCCTCGAGACAATCGCATTGAATCCCTCACCTTTGAAGCGCGAGTCTTCTACCTACTTGTGCTTGAAGAAGTAGCTCAAGTAAGGTAAAGTAATGAATAAGGGAAGGATTTAGGTTATTTTAAGCGACCGCTGCTCCCGCTAGTTCTAGCCCCTGAAGATCATAAACATCCAACTCAGCCCTCTACGGATCACTACTTGCGCTTCGTACTGATAGAAACACTGTCATATTAGGGCGATCCTACGGGAGCGCATGAATATTGCAAAGATGGCTGGCTATATGTGCAGCGACCAGCTCTGCTCCTCACCCTCTTTACCTTGCACCTACGCAGTATCGATCTTCCTCCCAAGATGCGCTCACACTTCCCTACCTTGACTTACGCAATCGCCCTCATCTACACACCTTGCATTCGTGCTTTGAATCTAGACGTGACCGATGCCAGTGAGTAGGATTGCTCCGCCGAGATTCCAGATGGTCCTAATGGTTGAGCAGGCTCTATCAAGGCTGCAGCTCAGACTGTCGCCCAGGATCTTTTGGGGTATTACAATGGAACCCAGCCAGGACGAATTGTTGGCCTTTTCGGAGACGATAGCTTAGACAACTCAAAGGTTATTTATTGGTGGAACTCTGGTGCGGCTTGGGATAGCCTGCTATTGTATTGGGACTATACCGGGGATGCACAGTATAACAGTCTCGTGCAACAAGCCTTGTTGTTTCAAACAGGGCCCAATAATGACTACATGCCACCCAACCAGACCAAGACCGAGGTATTAAAAAGCTTCGTTGTCTCCAGGAATGAATAGAGCTGATGCAGGACACAATTTAGGGCAACGATGACCAAAATTTCTGGGCTCTGGCAGCAATGACCGCAGCCGAGCTACAATTTCCCAGTCCTTCTACCGCGTCAAATGTAACCTGGATAGATCTTGCGAAAAATGTCTTCGACTTACAAGCAGCACGTTGGGATACTCAAAATTGCGGCGGGGGCTTGCGCTGGCAAATCTTCTCATTCAACAGTGGCTACGAATACGAGAATGCAATCTCTACTGGGACTTTCTTCCAACTTGCTGCACGCCTTGCTAGGTATACTGGGAACTCAACATACACGGATTGGGCTAATAAGAGCTACGATTGGATCGCTAATTCTTCATTGATTACCTCGGACTTCAAGGTCTATGATGGCGCAGCGGTCTCCGATTGCAATAACCCAAACAAACTTCAATGGACTTTTAACGCGGCTGATCTTGTCTACGGGAGCGCCGTGATGTACAATCTGGTAAGCCTATATTTGCTGCAATTATTCAAGCCCAGCGTTTAGCTAATTGAAACTAGACCAATGGCAACGCACAATGGCAAAACCGCACCCAAAGCTTCCTTTCCGCAATGTCGGTATTCTTTTCTCGAGACGGTGTCATCAAGGAGGTAGCATGTGAGCCCCAAGACACCTGCAACAACGACCAATACTCCTTCAAAGGCATCGCCGCGGAATGGCTGGGAGCCACGGTTCAAATCGCGCCATTCACAGCCGATACGATCACGCCCTATCTGCAAGCTTCAGCAAAGGGCGCTGCTGCATCTTGCTCGGGAGGAGACAACAAGACTGCTTGCGGTTTTGATTGGACGAAATCGAAACATGATGGGAAGACTGGATTTGGACAAGAATTGAGCGCGTTGAATGTCATCTTGGCCAATCTCGCGACCAATGCTTCGGTACCGGTCACGGCAGCTACGAGCCCACAGAATTCGACCTTATCAGGCTCAAAGTCACCGAGCCCTTCAGCATCGACAGCCTCGACAGGGACTTCAGCGAGTGCATCTGTCAACCCTTACAGCTCTTCGTCGAGACTCCTACCCTTACAGACCGTAGCATCGGCAATGTTCCTGATCGTAGCTGTGGCCTTCTTTATGATGTAGTTGGGGTTGTTGTCTTCGCGATGGGATCTAGAAATATATCGAATTCCACGGCATAGCGAATTCCCCGCCTATTGGGCATGCTGCTGTTTCAATCGCGATGAACACTCGAGCAATAGAATCAATCAAACGGGCATTCACAAATACACAATTGTAGAACCATCTTTTTGTAAATTGGTGCTTCATCAATGTGTCTGCGTCGTCAACGCCGAGACCGCAGTTTTATCAGCTTTTCTGAAGTCTTCTCCAATAGATGCAATGTGACCCTCAGATGTGTGACGATGTATGCAGTGCAGTAAATGCGGGCTCCACTTGGATTACTCAACAACGGTGAGCAGGCAACGGTGAGCAGGCAAGTCTGAATTCAAGTATCCTTGCATAAAGTGATCAACTATCTTCAAACGAATCAAGATCTATCAAGCCAAAGCCAAAATCAATTTCCATTGCAATGTAGTCCTTCACGTAAATAGCGTGAGTTCAATACCTCAAATCCAATAATTTACGCAGAGCACTCAACCTCTCCTCCTCACCTTCGATCCACTGCCGCTACTGCTCTCCTCCGGAGCCTGTTCAGCACTACCAGCCGTCTTCCCAGCCATCCAAGCCGCCATATCGAAGTTCTGCAATGGATTCGCGGTGCTAGCTCCCCCACTCAGTATGCTCTTCTTCTGTTGTTCTTCGAATTCTTTCCTCATTTCGGGATCCACTAGAATTTCGCAGTATCAGTATTCAAACGGGATTGAGGAACAAGGAGGGTTTCGAAGGGAGCGTACTGTTGTCCATGAGATACGGCATCCCAATCACGAAACCCAGCCCAACCACCGCAATGAGAATCATGGGGTTTTTGAGAAGACTCAAGGGCGAGACTACATTGCATCTCCTGTCAGCCAATGTATCCAAATATCTGATTTGCTTTCCTTCATTGTCTCGGGGACAAACTCACATCCAGCCCTCTCCTCATAATATTCCCTAATCCTCAAAACCCTAACCTCCACCCCCTCCTCCCCCACCACCTCCCTTCCCCCCATCTCAATCCCCCCTCTCCCAACCCTATAAATCTCCACCTTCCCACCTCTCCCCACATCAACGCCATAGCTCATGAAATCGTAGTCTCGACATGCTATGTCCAGTAGATATGATAGCTTCTTCTGATTCGGGTTTGATTGGGTAGAAGTGTGGATGTCGGGGAAGACGAAGGTGTTAGAGCGGGTTATGGGCGCTTTGTGGGTGTGGTTTGTGGTTGTGAGGATTGCGCGGGTGGTGTAGGGGAGGGGGGGGATGTGCGCTGGGACGCGGAGGGTGAGGGGGGAGGGGGTGGTGGCGAGGGTGGAGGTTAGGAGGGAGGAGATGAGGGTGAAGAGAATCGAGGATGGGCGCATTGTGGGATGAATGTGGAAGAGTCTTGGTTCAAGGTCATGGAGGGAATTTGATAGGGCGGCCTTAATGTACGCTAGGTGTATTATATTGTATTATTACGACTAGCACTGGTAGAATACTAACATCAAACAGTTACCTGCATTCGGACCAGACCCCTCGTCACTTGATTCTTGCACATTCCACGCAGGGGGGCTCATGCCATAGCGAGAAATGTAAGGGCTGGTCGAACTTCATCGATCAATAGTATGTTTTACCTAACGCAGTGTTCAATTCACTATTACACTATCGTCACTATGCCATATCTGTCATGACCTCATGGATCCATTACTCCTTCTCGCTGAGCATTTCAAACATCCACAGCTACCAGTTTGATCGAAGCACAGCTGCTAGGATACTGTTCAAGCTCAGTCTCATAAAGTGCGTTCTTCCAGAACAGCTGTGGTATCCCATGCCACCAATCACAAGCTACAGAATCTGTCAGCGTCGTTCATTCCTTGAGAGAGCTCGCACTTTCTACTCACCTAGCCATCCTCCAAAGCCGTCATACGTCTCATTCCATTGTAGCCCGGTGCCGTTGAAGTAGAATCCTTCGGATCCTATCCCGGTATCGATCATGGCAAATTCCCATGCTATGTGTACAGCGCACGGTCAACGATGTTTTTCTCCCATTCGAAGAAGCATACACACCGGCATAATTAGTATCACCTCCCATCTGCAAAGCCCACGGAAAGCTCGTATTGTAATCGAACTGCTGGTGGGTGTCATTGTAGAAGCCTTTGGAGGCGACCTCAATGCCTCCCAGAGTCACATCATTAAGGCCAGCACCTGCAAATACAGTCAATCTTCGAGACGTAAGACTAGCGATATACGTTGAGGTTCACCTGTATGGTAACCAGAGACGTAGAGACCATCTTTGTCCTTCTGGCCATCACTAATGACTGATGTCTGGAGGTAGTATTCTCCTACGAGACTAGTACCAGGAGCTACTGTTGTGTTTGTTGTGTTGAGATAAGTAAATGGAGTGGTGAATGCAAAGGGGAGAGTGGCGCTCAGCAAAGTAAGAACAAATGTGAAATGCATCTTAGGCTTTGACAAGGTGGTATCCGTTACAAGAATTAGGATGTAGGGTGAGGGTAAGCAGAAGTAGAGGTCGTGCTTTGAGGACAAGGAGGGGCAATGACTGTTGGGTGCCTTGGTGTTGACGGTGGAAGGAACGATGGGAGCAGAACCATTCTTGTATGGCCTGTATTGCCCGATGGGATCCCGACAAAGGGCGGCATTGCGAAACATTACGGCAACTGCCCCTGGAGTGACGTATCAAGCTCTCGCCCCTTGCGGCGGGAAACACCAATAAGAACCACGAGCGCAGCCTTACCGTCATCTGGTATCCACTGAGCGGAGGCAAACCGATCAGCTTCAATGTTAATGTACGTAAAACCACAGCCAAATTTCCGGATACGAGGTGCTTCTCGTTTGCGAAATGCAGGGAGCCGCTAAGCTTGGCTTCTGTCTTGCAGGAGAAAACTGAAAGTAGGATATAATTAGCAGCCTGGTTGTCTAGGGCGAGTCAAAGGACCTCTTCCGGGTACAGCTGATCCATTGGCATTGCTGATGTACCAATTTGGTAGCTCCTGGAATAGTGGGATCCTTGACATCAATAAATAGTAGGATAGTCAAAATCAGGGGACTAGACAGCCTCGAAGATCAAAGCTTTTCTGACGTGGGGAGGCGATTCGTCCTCACAATAAGCGGATTTTGGATCATAGTGGATAGCGAGGAGTAGATATGCTTTAGGACAATTGTAAGAGTTATTGTGAGCATGAAAAGCGAACAGAGGCTTGATGATGTGTCTTGTAGAATCTTTCACAGTCTTGAATCGAGTCGATGACATCGGAAACGGGACATTGGAATGTTGGAATGTGGTGTTCCTGTAATTAACAACCATCAATAGATAGAGTACAAAGTGTAGCACAGGCTTTTTTTACTTTCAGGAGCGGGCAAAAATAAAATGAGGATGGCCAAGATCATTGGTTCGGGAAGTAGAGAGCTCATAAGTACGATTTCTAGACGCGTCTTGGCTTGCTGCTATCTTTAATGCTACTATCTAGGACTGTCGATTTGTTCTTCTCTTCGTTACGTGCTTCTGCAAGCAGTGTAAGGGTCGGCAAAAGGTCAGGCTGAAGGATATTCCCGTCAAACCTTTCCTTTCCTGGCTAGCCTCGCAGTGGCTTGCGCCTGCCTTATCTTAGCGTGCCCCAGGTTGCAGTCGATCATCGAGTCATCCAATTCCATCGTCCTTCTTTATTCGTTATTTAGCTACATCGCTCATTTATTTCACCATTCTGCTCGCCCCCTTTCTAGGATCACACAAGGGCATGACTTCCGTTCCGTTCTCTTCCTTGAGATGATCGATGGCGTCCATAGTACCGGCATTCCGCCTGCGCTCCGCCGCACGACCTAAACAGGAACTGAAATCCTCGAGAACCCGAAGAGCACGTAAATGCGTCTCGTATCAAGAAGAAGCCTCCGACGAGTCGGAATCTGATGAAAGTGATAGTCAAGATGGCTATGGTGTCGGCTCTGCGGTACCCTCTCCGCGAGAATGGGCCCGAACTATAAAAAAGCAGGATGCAATGAAACGCAAGGCAGAATCCCCCCTACGGTCCCTCATTGGCGGGAAGAAGCCCAAGAGTAATCGTGGTGATGGAGACGTGAAGCAGAAGGAAGAGAACGATGCGCCTATTCTGTTCGCTGGAAAGACAATGCCGTGGGCCACTCTGCCCTACCAGATCCTTGCTACTATATTCGATTATGCCTCCCGTCCTCTCATCACCGAGGTCTTCGCGCCATCATCATCGATGGCCTGGCTTTTGCAGGCTGCACTCACATGCAGGGCATTCGCTGAGCCTGCCTTAGCTGCATTATATTACTTGCCGCCGCTGGCTCCGCCATCTCGGGCCAAGGCCCTCGTTGACCATCTTGCTGCACAGAACGAGACCTCGACATTCAATTACCGTACAAAGATCAAATATCTGGAGGTGGAAGCAGTAGGGACTTTGGTGCACAAATTTGAGGGCCATGATCCGATAGACCTAGGAAGACTTGTAGAGTGGACGCCGCAGCTCCGTGGCATTGGCATACATCTGGTCTCGGATATCCCCAAGTATCGAAAGGCGGCTGCAATCGTGATGAGGGCTGGTCGACCTGCGTATCAGGATTCCCTATTCCCTGCATTGGAGGAGGGACAGATCAAGCTGCGAGATTGGACTTGGAATCAATCGCTGGCTAGGCAGAACTGTTCTCTCGCGAGTATAAAAGAAATCCACACCACGTCTCCATATCAGACTTTGCGAGACATCTCCTTCGTCAAATATCCTGGTGGCCCTGGCGAGAAGGGTCGTCGTCGCGAGGATATACTTGTAGAAGCAATCAGTGTGCTACCAAGTTTGACCGGTCTGCATTTCAGGATGTCGCCTATCGTAAACCGTCGGTTGATGCCCAACTTACCTGGCTGCCTTCAAACATTGGAAATTTTTGACTGTCTGTCCTTAAAGTCTTCACATTTGAGCGGCTACTTGACCTCGAAGGGGAGAAACCTCCGACATCTTATCCTGGACCACAACCCCTCGTTGAATCTCTCATTCATGACAACCCTTGGTGTCAATTGCCCAAAGCTAGAACTTTTGAAAATGGACCTACGATACTTCAATAACCTTTTCACCATTCGAAGCTCCGACCCGAAGTATGATGCGCTCTTCCACAAGGGCGAGGTTCCTATGTGGCCAACCAGCCTTCAACGCCTTGAGATGTTTTATCTACGGAGGTGGAGCCTTGGGACTGCCGAGCTCTTCTTCTCTTCTTTGACGCAAGCGGCATCATCTCTCTCAGATTTGCGACAAATCAGAATCAAAGCCTGTCTGGAAGAAAGCGGATGGCGAGACAGAATTGGATTCCGTGACAAATGGACCAAAAAAATGCAACATGTGTTTCAACGGAAATCTAATCCACCGAACCCACACCTTCAGTCCATCGCAGCATACGAAGCTTTCAAGGAGCAGCAACGCATAGTGACGCTGGACAGCCCTCCCGAGTATATGTTCAATCAGATTGCCAACCCGATACAGTCGGTACCTACTTGCAAGAATAGCTCTCGATTGAGCCATGTCGAGATCCCTCGAGCCAGTGTAGGGACTAACGATACTGATGGCGACGATCCGCTGTCGAAAGTGCGTCGGAGTCGGCGAATGAGGCCGCGCAGGGACGATATGTACACCGTTTCCGAGGATTCGTCCAATGATCCGTTCAGCTATCAGAAGCCATGCCGACGCCAACGAAGGCGAAGAGCTTCTGACGACTCCTCAAGCGAGGACTCCGCGATTGATGACGATGGTGTAGACCGAGTTGTGCAGCCGGGCGCTGAGACTACAGAGGCGCCTGCATTCGTTCAGGGTATGTGTGATGTCGTCGATGTTTCAATCGATAATCTGCGCCCGACTGAGGAGCAGCTCAAGGAGGAAGACTTCTTGGACGATGAACCTAGTGGTGATGAGGATTGGAATGGTGATGATAATCTTCCTGGTGATGGAGGGTATGCTTGGTAATGGGCCATTGTAATCTGACACCGGGTGTGAGGCTGGAGAACTCCATTGATTAAAATGTGTAAGGCGCTACGGGAAAGACTAGGATGATACCAAGGGATGCTGGCGCGGGTGATTATCGTTACGAGCCTGTACTTTAGACCAGACCTTTCTAAAAGTATGGCAGAGAGCATACTCTCCACAGTGATCAAACGCTCTTGATGATTAAGGTACAAGTCAAGAATAACATTCTTCTTTTGGCGCGGAATTATACTTGTCCCTGGTATGCCAACGATGAAGACTATGGAGAGTGAAATCGATGAAGTTCAGCCACTATGATCACAAGAAAAGCCTGAGGGTATCTTTACAAAGGTTCTGCATGCTTGATCCTGAACACCTGAACATTGCAACCACCTCTGCCCATCCCTGATATGTCAATGATGAAGACTATGGAGAGTGAGATCTATCAAGTCCTGCCAATATGATCGGAAGAGAAGCCTGGGGGTATCTAAACAAAGGTCATCCATGCTTGATCTCGAACACCTGAACATTGCAGCCATCTTTGGCCACCCCACTGCAAAACTAAATCTCCTCATGCGTAAGCCACTCAATGTGGCGATCCGAGAATCTATATGCTGCAAGCGCGACGTTAACCATTGTCTCCGCATCCATGTGGCGGAAAATGTGATCCTGTATCTCAATCGGCAGGTGCTCAAAGCCGCCTCCCAGCCGCTCACGTATGTCGGTGAAATGCCAGAAGAAAGGCGCCCGAGGCGCAAGACGTGAGATCATTAGCCCGCGGATCTGTATTGGTAAGAAGCCTCGATCGACCCGCGAGGTGTCGCATGCGTGTTCTATTGAGTCGAAGAATCCGTGGCGTGGCCAGAGGAGGATGTCTTTGAGGCGAGGAGTGGGAATCACGGATGCGACGCCGGAGTGGCGGAGGAGGTGCCAGGCTGCGGCGATGAGGGATGGGTAGTCGTGGAGTTCGAGGCGGGAGTAGATATTTAGCATTATTTCGGGGGGGAGTTGGTAGATTGGGAGGGCGTAGAGTTGTTGGAGTTTGAGGCCGGCTTGGAAGCGCTCTTCAATCTCGGTGGCGTTTGGGGCGCGGTCCACGGGTGATTGAGACATCGGGGGAGTTGTCGAAATTGGCGATGGAGTGGAGGGCGCGAGAGATGTGGGATGAGAGGAACCAGGAGATTACTGCCAGAATGATAAGGTAGCCAGCCGTTGGCAGAAGCGATCTCGGAAATACGTTCAGTAGGAACGGGTCGAGGACTGGCGAGCTGTGTCAACTCGCTTGCCCTAGAAGTGAAAGTGAAAAGCGACCTACTGATATCGACATTCACTGGCGTAGCATTCTGCATAAGCGTCTTGTTGGTGGTGAAATAGTCGGCCAACGATGTGATTTGCAGGAAGAGGACTGAAGACGGGCTATTGAATGCTTTGTGGGAAGGGGGGCTTGGCTGACTAGAAGATAGAGTCTGGCGCAGTTCGGAGTAAGTGGAAAGGGATGTTATGAGTTCTGGCGTGTTGAATGCTTCAGCTAGCGTGAAAGTCTTGAGAGTGAAGGAAGTGGGTTGCTAAATTATGGAATTTATGGGTCAGAGGAAAGGTCTAGCAAATATCGCTGTAGATTTTGACAGCAAATAAGTGCAAACCTACTGTGGCAGCCCAGCAAATGCGCACTTCGTACCGTTGTTTGTGTTTCAATTGGTCAAGCAGAAACCATGCATCGGTGCCTTGCGGAGATCCTGGCTTTGCTGGGCTGAGTTGACGGCGCAGTGTGTAGTCTATGGGACTCAAAACTTCTAGTCTGAGCGTATCGAGATTGGGTTGCTGCTGGCGTATGTGATGATCAATGGGCTCAGGTCCGAGGAAGACGGTCTTTTCTACATTGCCAAGAACGGGCAGCATGCACCAGGCTAGATTTAGAACGTAGGACAGGTACCGCATATCTAGGTGAAGAAGTACGATACAGATACATGAGAGTTTCCTAGAGCAATTGAGGCCTATTCCATGGGAAGGGACAGGAGCGTCTTGGGACAAATACCCTAAGGCTTAGATGTTGATATTCTGGGATAAATCGACTAGCAGTAGCCCCTCATAGCTTAGCGTTATTGATCGCTTGATTCGCGCTTTCCGCAAGGCGAACAGGGGAGGACAACAAAAACACACAAATCTTCTCCACCACCAACTCCCTCTCCCAGTCACGGTCAACTCTGCCACAAACTTGCACCTTGCAAACAGACAAATACTCAAAGGCAAAGCCAGATTAAGTGTCCATTGCCTTCACCATGAGAGAAGTCATTAGCTTGAACGGTATGTATACACGGTTACGCGCCTTTACAACCATGCATACCCCTCGATCCCAATGACGGGCGACATGCTGACAAGTTTGGGCGCATAGTTGGCCAGGCTGGCTGTCAGATCGCCAACTCATGCTGGGAGGTGAGCCATATGGTTTCTTTGAGGACAACCCACAAATAGCGGGGCAGATGTCCAAATTGTGTCAAGGAGAAGACTAAGACTCGGTGATAGCTCTACTGCCTTGAACACGGTATACAGGTATGTGCCATACGTTTCTCTCCATGTCTATATCGATTGCTAGAGTAGATACTAACGCGTTTGCTTCTACCAGCCCGATGGATACCTTACGGAAGAGCGTAAAGCTGCAGACCCCGATCAGGGCTTCAGCACTTTTTTTTCGGAAACCGGTATATCAAGTCGAAGCCGCCCAATTATATCAGGACACGCACTGATGAGGTGAACCATAGGTCAGGGTAAATACGTTCCTCGCACTATCTACTGCGACCTCGAGCCCAATGTCGTCGATGAAGTCCGCACAGGCACCTATCGAAGCCTTTTCCACCCTGAGATGATGATCACTGGTAAAGAGGACGCATCAAACAACTACGCTCGTGGACATTACACTGTCGGCAAGGAGCTGATCGATCAAGTTCTGGACAAAATTCGTCATGTGGCGGACAATTGCTCGGGTCTCCAAGGCTTCTTGGTGTTCCATTCGTTCGGTGGTGGAACCGGATCTGGCTTTGGTGCTCTTCTTATGGAGCGTCTGTCAGTGGACTACGGCAAGAAGTGCAAGCTAGAATTCTGCGTGTACCCTGCTCCTCAGGTTGCCACATCCGTGGTTGAACCATACAATTCTATCCTTACTACACACACCACTCTAGAGCACTCCGACTGCAGTTTCATGGTCGATAACGAGGCTATCTACGATATCTGTCGCCGCAATTTGGGCATCGAGCGACCTAACTACGAGAACTTGAACCGCTTGATTGCTCAGGGTAAGTCTTGGAGTGTCTGCACTTGATTAATGCTAATATGGAGAAATCCAGTTGTATCATCCATCACTGCCTCCCTCCGCTTTGACGGCTCCCTCAACGTTGATCTTAACGAATTCCAGACCAACCTTGTTCCATATCCTCGCATTCACTTCCCGCTAGTTGCATATGCTCCTGTCGTCTCTGCCGCGAAGGCATCGCATGAGGCCAATTCTGTTCAGGAGATCTCGATGTCTTGCTTCGAGCCTAACAACCAAATGGTGAAATGCGATCCCCGCAATGGAAAATATATGGCCACCTGTCTGCTCTACCGTGGTGATGTTGTGCCTAATGACGTACACGGCGCCGTCGCTACTCTCAAGACCAAGCGTACTATTCAATTCGTTGACTGGTGCCCAACTGGCTTCAAGATTGGTATCTGCTATCAGCCACCACAAATGGTGCCTAACGGCGATCTGGCAAAGGTCAATCGCGCTGTGTAAGATGACAATATCCAGGTTTATCAGAAAAACCACTGACAATGGCTAGGTGCATGCTTTCTAACACAACGGCCATTGCTGAGGCATGGTCAGCACTCTCACATAAATTTGACCTCATGTACTCAAAGCGTGCCTTTGTGCATTGGTACGTTGGTGAGGGTATGGAGGAGGGTGAATTCTCCGAAGCCCGTGAAGATTTGGCTGCTCTGGAACGTGACTACGAGGAAGTCGCAACAGACTCCGCCGAGGGAGATGAGGGAGCTGAGCCCGAGTATTAGAGACTTGTCGCCTAGCTCTTGGGTGCCTGCTTCAGCTTTTTGTGCAACGCTCAGGTCATGCCAGATTGTTCCCCATGGCCGGCATCTGTGTGGTCAAATTTGTTTCCAGCGGTGCGAGATCTTCTTGACTTGCAAACGTCTGAAGACAAGATGTGGATGATTCAACGAAGAGCGGGGCATATGTTTTTCAGCAGACATGCGATTCGGTAGACTGATAAATGCAAACTTTCAATTACCTTACTCGATTTCTCAACTTCTCCTATTCTTTATATGGGTACCCGTCATGGCTGGGGCAATAGCCACTCCCATGCTATAAAGGCATCGCCGGTAGACCCATCCAAAAATTAAGAAGACTCCCACAATGAGCCTTTAAGCATGGGTTTTGGAATGTCCAGTTTTGTCCTTGTACGATCATTGTGACAATTTTGTAGACATAGATTCTGTGAATCATGAACAGAACTGCGGCTCAACAGCTTTCATTTGCAGGAGGGTTAAGGTAGCCGGTCGGTCTTGGCATCGGATATATCGGCCGATTACCAGCCCAATCCCTGCTAAGCTAGCTTAGTATTTACCTACCACTCTCTCACTGAACAGCTTGACCACCATGCTTCTCTGATGAGAGGTCTGTGAGCCTTGACGACCTCAGTCGCGGTTCTTGAACGACTACGAGCTCAGCCAAGTTGCACAGTGCAAGACTGACATTGGCATCTCACGACACGCGGCGGATCTGCAGCTCTGTTTGTAGCAGCCGATGACATGACGGACATTGAGAGCCAGCAACGGGAGTTGCAGCAGCGTGAGTTTTTGCGGATGTCAAAGCACATTCTGGATGGCTGAACGATCTCTGACTGAAATCGCTTTGATAGAACACCCCAATCTGCATTTAAGTCCAGAGGAGCGGCGGCTTTTTGGACAGCTTTTTTCCGCCGCAGACTCTGATAAGATTGGAGTGGTGACCGGAGAGGTGGCTGTCAAATTCTTCGAGAAAACCAGATTGTCACCAGATGTCCTTGGGGAGGTGGGTTTATTGGGAAGAAAACCGAAACGAGAGCCTCAACTAACGACTCAATACCATAGATATGGCAGATCGCGGACAGTGAAAATAGAGGGCTGCTCACGCCCGCCGGCTTTGGAATTGTCCTGAGATTGATTGGATATGCTCAAGCAGGACGCCCCGTATCAGCGGAGTTGGCTTTAAAACGTAAGATGCACATTTGCAAGTGGGATACGGACAGCTGATCACAGACCTTTTAGCTGGCGGACCGTTGCCCAAGTTCGATGGCATCACTGCTGCTTCTGTGCCATTGCCTGGGCCGCCGCCGGGAGTACCCCAGCCATTACAGGCTCAGAGTAGTGGGGGACCCATTAGGGTACCTCCGTTGACACCGGACAAGGTTGCGCAGTACTCGTCGCTATTCGAAGAATCAGGAGCGCAAAATGGAATTTTGGGTGGTATGAGTTGATAATTCTATTCTTGGAAAGCATTCGCTCATTTGAAGTAGGAGAAACCGCAAAGCAGATTTTCGAGCGAGCCCAACTGCCGAATGAAGTCCTTGGCCGTATATGGAACCTTGCAGATAGAGAACAGAAAGGACATTTGGGATTGACTGAATTCATAATTGCAATGCATCTGCTTGCTTCATATAAGAATGGATCCATGCGGGCGTTGCCGCAGATCTTACCTGCGGGTCTGTATGAGGCCGCAGCTAGAAGGGGGATACCAAGACAGGTGACTGGATCAAGACCGACATCTGATGGTGCGTCAGCTTCAGCGATCCCCAGACAATTCAGTGGCGCTGGGTATCAAGGGCAAACTCCACCATCACGGTCCACTACCACGCCATATCAGCAGGCTACTCCGACTGGAGATCAATGGGCCGTCAGTGCGCAGGACAAGGCACAGTTCGACCAGATATTTGCTACAGTCGATACGCAGAATCGCGGATTCATTACTGGAGAGCAGGCAGTAGGCTTCTTCAGCAACTCAAGATTGCCAGAAGATGCACTAGCACAGATTTGGGATTTAGCCGATATCAATTCCGAGGGCCAACTGACTCGAGACGAATTTGCGGTGGCCATGTACCTCATCAGGCAACAGCGTAGTAAGAGGGACGGGCGTGATGTTCTTCCGCAGAGCTTACCCCCTAATTTGATACCGCCATCAATGCGGCGCCAGCCTATAGCGCCGCAGCAACCCACTGCCCCAGTGTTCGACAACGCTGCCAACACTACCGCACCCAAGTCTGCCTCCGAAGACCTATTTGGTCTTGACGCGTTCTCGTCACCTTCACCTCCCCCTGCCACATCGGTACCGGCTAAAAGCAGTGGGGATTCGAGCTACGCAGCAATACCACCACCTACGCAAACATCGCCTCCACCACAACAGTACTCCCAACAGCCCTCTCACTTCAAACCGTTTGTGCCATCGTCATCTTTTGGGCAAGCCATGATGACACCTCAAAGTACTGGTACAGCAAGCGCTTCAAGTCCCCAAGCCCAGAACCGGAGCCTTCCACCTCAACAGCAAGGGCAAGCCTCTGCGATGGATGATCTTCTAGGAGACAATGATCCAGAAGTTAGCGAGAAATTGACTAATGAGACTTCTGAGCTTGCCAATCTATCTAATCAAGTCAGTACCCTGGGAGGTCAAATGCAGGAGGTCAAGACCAATCGAGGATCCACTGAGCAGAGTCTATCTCAAACCCAGTCTCAGAAACGAGACTTCGAAGGTCGCCTGGGTCAGCTACGTTCGGCGTATGAGCAGGAGGTCCGAGAAGTCCAGGCGCTTGAGGAGCGTCTTAAGGCATCAAGAAACGAGACGAACAAGCTCCAGCAAGACATGGCAATGATACAAGGTACTCATCAAGATCTTCAAAACCAACACATGCAGATCGGGGAAGCTTTTAGCATGGATCAAAACGAGAACGCAAACCTGAAGGAGAGGATCCGCCAGACAAACGCTGAGATCGCCGAACTTAAGCCGCACCTAGAGAAGATGCGATCCGATGCACGACAGCAGAAAGGCCTAGTCGCTATCAACAAAAAGCAGCTTGCGACTAACGAACAAGAATTGGAGAAGATCAAAGCGGAACTGGCTGATGCGGCAAAAGAGCATGAAGGAGCTGTGCGCGAGCTCGAGCAAAGCCACCGTGATCTTGAGGCCGCATCTAAGGCAATCTCTGAGGCACGTAATCCACCAACAGCTGTGGCTAGCCCTCGTGCCGCCGTGGCCAGCCCTGCAGCATCTATGGCTAGCATGAACCCCTTCTTTCGTCGTTCGTCGAATGCAGCAGGTACTGAGAGAGGCGTGGCATCTCCCTTCACCCCACAAACTGTGTCCTCGCCCAATCATAACGCCTTTGACAGCTTCTTTGGGCCTTCGCTGGGCTCGCCTGATCATCAAGCTGGGCCTGCACCCAGCACAGCTTTTGGCAATGACGGAAACAACCCTTCCCGTGAAATGCCTACCCACCAGCCGCTAGTTTCCCAAACGACTTCTGAAGGCCCTGGTGTTCTTACGCCATCGGTTTCCTCACCACCGTCGAACCTCAGCGACTCCCCTCAGACTACCAGTGAGCCACCAGCGCCTCCTCAGTCTAGGCAGATTACATCTAGCTTTCTACCCTTACGTCCAAACGTCGAGCGTTCTGGTTCAGAGAGCTCTTCAGTAAATGTAGTGCCCCCTGCTAGCCGTATGGGTGACGGACCTGGGGTGGAAACTCCGGCCGGAAGACAACTGTCAATGAGTGAGAATACGATACCAAAGTCACCAAAGCAACATTTTGAAGAAATGGCAGCGAAGGCACCTCAACTACCTCAGGCGGAAGCCCAACAACTGACACCCCCCTTTGGTCAGCAACCACCCTCTACGTCCAATGGTGGTATCAAGCACCAGGAAGCTGCTATGCCTGATGAAGACCATTCTTCTGGAATTCCGAGCTCCACGCGTGAGGTCCCAGGTGCTTTCCCGGGTGATGAAACTCCCGAACCTAGTCTCCATCAGTCTACCCCATACAGCTCTAAGCTTGACCCGCGAGTTGACTCTATACCGCCTGCTTTAGCCGTCAATACACTTCCCGAAGCTTCACCTAGCCGCAACATAGATCCTTTTGCGACGGCTGGTAATGGCACACATAGTCCCGCGGCAGCCAAGGATGACTTTGACTCCGCTTTCGCAGGCCTTGACAAAGGCAAAGCTCCGGAGCAAAGCAACGGTACCCTGCCTCAAGCCACTGAAAACCAAAGCGAGTTCCCGCCCATTCAGGAGCTTGGTGCTGATGATGAGAGTGAGAGCGACGAGGATCGTGGCTTCGAAGACGCATTTACCCCTGAATCCGCAAATCGCACTACCGAGCCTGGGCCAAATCAGGCTCTGCAAAACCCTCCAATATCGAATGAGGGCGGACTGGGGCCAATACGTCCTCCATTCGATACGATGAGATCAAATAATAGCCAATTGCCATCGCCTGACGCTCAGAAATCACCTCCAAGCTGCGACCAGACGATCGGGTCTCCCATACAGGGGCATGGTGACCGTAAGGGGTCAAATCAATTCCCGGCCGAGTACAGTGGCCTCCTGCCTTCGCGTGATAACCCAACTTCACCAACCACACCACCGCCTCCGTCCGCCTCTAAATCTCCGTCCAACGTTGGATCCGCTGCTGGCATCGATAGAGGTCTAAATTTCTTTGGCGGCGATAGCCCAGAGCATGCCGCTGGCCACGCTACCGCAAGCTCTATCTTCACTAAAGACCATTCACCAATGTCACCCGGCGCTTCCAACACGGCACCGTATGCCTACACGCAGAGTACACCGCCAGCCCACCAATCTCAACCCAACGTACCTTCGGTACCCGCCAAAGCCCCCATCCACGACGACTTCGACGACGAGTTTGCCGACCTCGAGAACGCAAAGGAAGAATCCGATCACGGCGACAACGACTTCACATCCTCACGCCGCAACGACTTCGACGAATTCAACCCTACCTTTGACTCCCCCGCCGCATCGCGCCACACAGCTCAATCCAGCACCACCCTCCCCGCCACCGACTCCTTCGCCGACTTCGAATCCTCCATCTCCAACCCCGGCCCCTCATCCCGGCTACCACCAACCGAAACCCCCTCCCACGACTGGGACGCCATCTTCGCCGGCCTCGACACCCCGCAGAACAACGGCGTAGGAGCCGAGCCTGGGCCTCGCGAGTTCTCGACCTCGATGGGCCAGGGTCAGGCGAGTCAGGCTCCGCAGGGTGAAGCGAAGGAGACGGGCAAATCGCCGCTGATGAGGGTGATGAGTGAGGATACGGAGCATGATGATCCGATTTTGAAGCGTCTGACGGGGATGGGGTATCCGAGGAAGGAGTCGCTGCAGGCGTTGGAGAAGTTCGATTATAATCTCGATAAGGTGAGTTCTCATACCGTTGTACTCGCCAACTACGGAGGGTGAAGGCTGACGCTGTAATTTTTGACAGGCTGCTGATTACCTCACGTCCAAATAATCGTCGTTCGAGCATTCGAAATTAAGGACACCGCACGGTTTTTATAGTGGTTTTCTATAAAAACATCTCAGAGCGAGCTGTCCTAATCTGGCAGATCTTGGAAGCCCTGGCTTCCTTGTATGTATTGTATAATTGGCGTCGTCATCCACATACTCATTAGCGTTGCGATATCATTCCCGCCCATCCGTTGTCGCGCTCTTTAATCAAGAGCGTTGATTCAAATTCAAGCATGTCACACCACATCTAAAGATGGGTGGTGTCTAGCGCGCAATCCAAAGACTAAACAATATGAAAACTTCCATCACTTTTTCAGAGCAAATCGGCAGATTTGAGCCCGCGGAACGTATCAATTCAATTTCATGCTAATGCACCTCTGGCCCGTCGATTGAGGGATCAGATATGCTACGTAGAACTTCTATCGCTTTTCAAATCCTCACGTACGCGTCATGGCTCGTTACTTCAAACACGGAGCAGAAGCTCAGTGGACTTGAAACCTAATGAGGTTGTGACATGGCAATACCCAGAACTCCGAGCTCGAAGACACGCAGGATAGACGATCCTCCCACCGTCCGATTCTCACCCACGCAGCCGGATCCGCCATTCCATTTCCTCCATCGAAGCACTAACAAATTGAACCCCATCTTCTCGTACTCGCCCTACAAATTATTTCACAATGACGATACCCATTCAATCCGTTCCAAATCTCACTGCTAAAATTACCACTGCCCCGACGGATGACCCGTGTGATGCTGACCGCTCGGATACGGTGGCGGTGGCGGCGGCTGCTGATACCCCGGCTGCGATCCGTATGCAGGTTGGCCGGGATAGGCGCCTGACGATGTCGGTCGCGGTGGGTATTGGTTAGCTCCGGAGCCTTGTTGGCTTGGGTGAGAACTCATTGGTGGAGCTGGGGGGTAGGAATCGTATCCACTTTGGCTTGGTTGCTGGGAACCGTATGCGGGGGTGTTTTGTGGGGGTTGGGGGTAGCTGTTGTTTGTGGGGGTGCCGTAGGTGGAGGGGTTTGGGGCGGGCGGGTATTGGTTGTAGTGTGGTTGTTGTTGTTGTTGTTGGGGATGGGGATGTTGTCCTTGGGGGTAGGATGAGGGTTGTTGGTTCCATGTTGAGGGAGGGGGGGGTGGGGGTTTGGTGTAGGCTGGGGTGGAGGTTTGTTGCTGGTTGTATGAAGAGGGGGGCTGGGATCCGTAGGCGGGAGTGGATGTTTGGGAGTTGGCGTAGGGGCTGGGGGGTGGTGGACCGAAAGCATGGCTGTGGCCGCTGTAGTTGTTCTGTTGTGAGTTGTATTGGTTACTGGGCACTTGGCTGTCTTGTGGAGGCTTGTGATGGCTCTGCTGTCCGCCGGTTGGTCCAGAGGATTGGTATGGCTGGCTATATGTCCCGTGGGGTGTAGCGTTCTGCTGACCGTAAGGTGGTGCAGCGGAGATATTTTGACCTGGTAGACTGGTTTGCGATGCGTTATAGCTATGGGCGTAGGGCGCTCCGGCTCCTGGATAAGCCTGCGAAGGCTGCTGCTGTGGTGTGCCTGAAGATCCGTACTGGTTTGTGTGTTGCTGTGCTGGTTGGGTACTCTGGTTCTGTGTACTCGAAGATCCGTACGTGTTTGGACCTTGGTGCGTCGATTGACTTTGTTGATTCTGTGTGGCCGAAGATCCATACTGGCTTGAGCTGTGCTGGCTTGCTGGCTGGTAGGACGTTGGGGGTGCTTGGCCAGAGTAACCACCACTGCTAGAGCCTTGCCCGCTTGACGAGTAGCCATAATTGTTTCCTTCGTTCTGTAGCGCCTATTAGTAAGGAGAGCTGTTATTAGACTCGCTGCACGCACCGAAGAGCCATGGTGGCCTCCGAAGAAGCTTGAGAACCCGCTGTGCTGGCCACCACTCGGCGGCTGCTGTTGGGGCTTATTCGGCTTTCCGCCGTCGAGGAAGCTTCCTACGAGCTGTCCTGCAAAGCCACCAAACCCTCCGCCTGAACCACCGCCGCTATGGCTCCCACTACCCCCACCGCCATGAGAACCTTGCCCTCCACCTTGCCCTCCAAGAAAGGAACTTGCAAGACCTCCAAGGCCAGATTGAGTCTGAGGCTTATGCTTCCCACCTGTTATGGCGTTGATCGCGAGATCCTGATCCCCAAGCCTGTCATCAGCAACCGTTCTCGTCCTAGATATTTGGTGAGACTGACCCCAAGCAAGCTCCGATCCGTCTCCACGACATTTCCATTTGCATCTCTTACGACGGTACTACCATCTGGCTGCACTTCGCTCGTACCTGCTGGTCTCGAGAAGGGGTCTGCATATTGCTGAGGGGTTGGATCTGGGGTGGGGACTGAGAGAGCAGGCTGGGTAGGAATGTCCCACTGTGAATGGCCCGTCGCGCGCTGAACGTAGTAGTATTTTCTAGATTGGCCTTCCCACTGTGCGAGCCTGATATGAACGCATCAGAATGGGATACTGATCGTTCAAGGAGGGAGGCTGTTACCAGCCTTCGGGGAGCGAAGGGGGACCGGTGGTGGGTCCTTCTTGATTCGCTGATGGCGTTGGTGGAGTTGTCATTGCGATATGAAAGAGCCAGACGAAGAGGGAGAGTGAGATTGCTTGATCTATCACGGCAAATTGAAGAATGGGAATGGAGGCGCGCTGGGTGGAAAAAGCCGAGAAGATGAAGTGAGATGTGTGGCGGTGCACGGACCCTTTAAAAATAGGCCTAGAAAAGAGTCTACGAAGACTGTCAAGCTTACATGCTGTCTACCAGATGACCTTCTGCCTATCTGAGGATCTCAGTTGCCTATTCAAATATGGAGAGAAGTTTGGAGCACAGCAAACCAAATGTCGAAACCACGAAGCCTTGAAGTCATACAGCTTCTTAACTGGGAGAGGCATGGTTACGCGTTTCACCCTCCCGAATGCACCCTTCAGTATCACTTTTCGTCCTCCTCAATAACTCGAGCACCATAAAGATAGCGACTGAATTTAAACATCGAATTGCAAGACTGTGTCTCCTAGAGGCTAAACCACTTGTAGGTTTTGATAATAGGAACGTTACCACGTTCCCTCGACTTGTCAAATACTTTACTCTGCAAAGCATCCGCTATGCCATGTATCCCATGACAAAATGAGACAGGAACAATTCGCTGCTAACAATTTAGTGGCTGCCGGTCCTCTACATCAAAGCCTCTGGAATGAGCCAGACGATTGCTTTGGTCTGTAATCTTAGTTCCAGAATTAACGTGTGGCCTTCTCGTCAGGCCACCCAATTTCTCTGCGAGCGGCAAACTATTCGTGGAGCCTGCTGTTAGATACACGATATGCTGCGGCTGAGATTCATTTGACTGCAACACCATCGTAGGGGAAATTTCGCGAGCTGGTGAAGTGGCTTGAGAATGATTCGGTAAACTCGGTTGGAATGGAGTAGAAGAACGCCACAAAGTGGCTGAGCCTAGCCACGTCAGATCTTGGCTACACCGCTCAGTGACTATCCGATTCCAACGGTACTACATTTCATGCAACGTCAACACCCGATGGAGGCAATCACATAAATGCCTCTTCCTTCCCCTGCATAGTTATCCTATTTTTTCAAGACACTCAAGTATCTCACATCTCTCCATCTCACCATGAGCGACTTCGCTGCCCCATCCGGGCCTCCCCCACCAAGGGTTCCCGAAGGCTGGAAAGCCCAATGGAACGCCCAGTATTCCGAATGGTACTCCCCCCACCCCACTCCACCCCTCCCTCACACCAACTAACCCCACCCCAGGTTCTACGTCAACATCCACACCAAACAATCCCAATGGGACAAACCCACCGAACCCGCCTACCGCGACTCCTCCCACTCCCCCCCACCCGGCCCACCCCATTCCTACGGCCCCGGCGCCCGCACCTACCCCTCCACCGCAACCCCCACCGACACCTACCCCGCCGAAAAACTCAGCACCAACAACCCCTACTCCCACGGCGGTCCCACCCGCGGCAGCAACCAGAACCTCGACGAAGACGCCCGTTACGCCGCCAAACTGCAGGCTGAAGAGGACGCGCGGGTCCATGAGAGGGGGCAGAGCGATAGTTATTATCAGGGCGGGGGGATGGGGCAGCAGCAGCACCAGCAGGGGGGGTATGATCAGCAGCAGTTGCCGCCGAGGGAGCAGGGGAAGAAGGGCGGCTTGGGCGGCCTGTTGAGTAAATTCGGGGGCAAGCATTCGTCTCCGCAGCCTCAGCAGGGGTATGGCGGGCAGCAGGGATACGGTGGACAGCCGCAGTATGCTCAGCAGGGTGGCTATCCGCCTCAGGGTGGCTATGGCGGATATCCGCCCCAGCAGGGGTATCCGCAGCAAGGGTATGGTGGTGGGTATGGTGGGCCGCCGCCGGGTGCGTATGGTGGTGGGTATCAGCAGGCGCCGCCGAAAAAGGGGGGGGGCCTTGGGACGGCTGGTGGTGCGGCTCTGGGACTTGGTGGTGGGTTGTTGGGAGGGGCGTTGTTGGCGGATGCGTTTGATGGGGACGGGGGGGATGGTGGGGGGGATGATGGGGGTGGGGATGATGGGGGTGGCGGGGATTAACGATGCTGAATCAATGGTAGGGGTTTGATTATGTGGGGTTGAGGGGGTTCGAGAGTTGAGATGGCCGTGGCGTGCTGATGTTCGGTTGGCTTTGGTGGTGGTTGGCGGTTGCGGATAGTTTTGGATGCTCCTAGAATGCCATGTTCATATTCCATACGCACATCCCCCATGAGTTATGAAGTCGGACCAGACCCAGCAAGATTCGTCGGTGATTCAGCGACACAACTTTTCCTCTCGAGTACCAGCTTACCTGCAGTGAATGGATCTCATTCTGAAGAGGTCGAGAACCTCGCGGCACCAGCAGCAGATAGAACACCAAGTCTGCCAGCCACGGTGAATGATATGGAATTTCCAACTTTTCTAACGCTATCTCAGCATCAACATTTACACCATTACACCATCGGCTATATGCACCCAGATCGCTCAAACAATCCAACAATCCCAATCAAACCCCATCATCATCCCCATCATCGGCCCACCCCCATCATTTCAAACCCCCAATCCGACTCCTCTGCCTACTCATAGCATCCAACCACTCCCTCTCCTTCCTCGCCTCCGTCTGCTTCGCCTTCATCTGCTCCCACCGCATGAGATAGCATGCCGGGGCGAAGAGCAGCCTATTGACGACGAACCAGATTATTAGGACGGCGAGGTTGAGGCCGATGCGTGAGTGCAGGTCGAAGAGGAGTTGGTGGGATGCTTCGACTACTGAGGGGGGGTTGGTTGGGGGGTTTGTGGGGATGAGGTGGAGGGGGGATGTACCGTGGTGTAGGGGCCATGCGTAGCCCCAGTAGTAGAAGCGGGGGGGGAGGTCGAGGCTGTAGAAGCCGGTGCTGACGTTTGAGATTACCCAGAAAATTAACCACATGGCTGTCCATCTAGAGGGGGCAGAGTTAGCAATGTCCTTACCTCAGTGGTCGCTAGAACGGGGAAAGACGCAATTGACTTACGGTTGTCCCACTGCCATCGCCACATTCTCACAGCTCAAGCCCAAAGCGCACATTCCTAGCAAATTGACCATCCAATACACCACGAACGTCCCGCTACCATACGCACTCGGATTGACCGCCGGCTCCGTCGGGCTCGCGGACCCATTGGAAAAAGGCACCTGAAACGCAAGAGCCACGAGGGAGTAGCTGAGCGAAAGAAAGAAATAAGCGCCCGTAGTGGCGAACCACCGCCAAATAATCAGTTGGTGGAAATGCAGCGGTGGATGGCCTCGTGGTGAGAGATATTTCAGATGGATGGGTAGGAAGAATGTGAAGCTGAAGCGGGCGATGATGATGCGGTAGATGAGGCCGATGGAGACGGCGGGGGTGACGTTTGCGGGGCCGAAGGGGCGGAGATCGAAGGTCGTGAAGCCGATGGCTGGGGAGACGGCTTGTGGTGATTTTGACAGGTTGTCACGGGGGATTGTGCTGTTCTGCATGACTGTTTGAGCCCATTGAGAACCGAATTGGGAGATTACGTTTCTTTCGAGGGCGGTCAGTTGGGAGACCACGTATGTTGGGATGGTGTTCTGGTCTCGTGCTGATACGTAGATGACTTGGGCTGCTCCATTGGGGTCGTAGGTAGCGTTGCCTTGGTCTAATGCTTGTTGGAGAAGTGTGGTTGCGTTGGCGTTGATGATTATAGCGGCGTGGGCTTTGAAATCGTAGATAGCCTGTCGTACTGCTATTGGGTCGTTGTTGAAGTCGGACGGTAGCTTTGTTATGTACCCTAGGTGTGGTGCGTCTGGTTTGGCTATTCGTTCCGTCGCTTGGACGACAGCTGGGTCCTACGAGCGGTGTTCCGCCTTGGTATGGGGCGACTTGGCCATCGAAGTCTACGACATATACAATCAAGGAAGAGTAGTTCTTTGGTATATGGTAGAAGACGCCATTGAAGAGGGAAAGAGCCAAGAGGATGAACACAAAGAGAATCAAAACCAATTGTCAGGTCTCCAGTCAGTTTTCCGATCATTCGAAAATCAAGCGAGATGCCTTACGAGTCCTACACCACAGCTGATAACATGCAAACGAACATTGTTCAATTATGAGCCCAAAAGCCCACATGTCTTGGCTTCTCCTGGCCTGTCTGGTTACCCTTTTCACTCTCGCTTTCGGCATTGTATTCTTCGGCATCAACCGTATCCTGCTTCTGTACCTCTAAGAGATCAAGATTTGTGGCATTGTCGCGTTCGTCCTCCTCTGCGTTCCGGTCGACGGCTGACGGGTGATACCCTGCGCCTACTGGATCGAGCTGAGTTGAGGTCATGTTAGAGCGGCCGGAGTAATAGAGTGATATGTTTTGCAATGGAGATACTCGACTTTCAGAAACGTTGAGATAGGAAAGCCGTTAATATACCTTTATCAGCCTCCTCTATGTGGGGCTGAAAGCTCTAAGTAATCTTCGGGCAGCGACATCTGCGTTGAGACAGTCCGGTCCCATACGGTGGCTGTCGGACAGTTGCGTTGCAGGATTGCTGCTTGCAGAGTACTGAGTGCCGAGACAGCCAATGAGTGCGAAGCACGACGTCGAAAGAACGGCCAATTTGGTGGTGACTGCTTTTGACATCAAACTCAGAAGAGCCTAGCGCTGCGCCAAAATCAACGCTTTCGCTTTGGTAATCAGGAGCTAGTTTTAGTAACCCTTAGGCATGGTAAAATCTGACTGCGAAAGGCCGGAAAGTCGCTGCCGACAACAGCGCGAAAGGACTTTGAAAGATCAATCGGCACATAATGGCCGCCAACACGCTCCTAATACCTCATGAACTTCTGGAATGTTCAATAAGGAGATCGGAGATATCCACCGGATTTCAGCAAGAATTTCGGAGTGGTTGTGGTCGTGGGAATTGCGCGATGAAAAATCTAAATTACAGCATACTTAACGGCAGCAATTTGATTTCAACGAGACATCCTTTCTTAAGGTCCTCGCATTACATTACCTGTCAGCAATGCTGACAAAGTCTCGCACGAGTTGATCGCAGAAGCCCAGATCTGTCACACGCAAAGCCTGCTATCTTTGTTCTTTATTGAAAGCGCACAGATTGCTAAGCCGTGAATATTAGCCTAGCTTGCGATATTACGAGTATTATTGCCTAGAGGAAATGTATGCCTGCCGGTCTGAACTTCTATGGGCCATCTGCTGTTTTGAAAAGACTCGTACGCAAGCTTGATCAGCATGGCGTCGCTTCCTGAGGATTGTCAGCAGAGCCTCATATTGCTTTCAAGGCTCAGACCGACCCTTGGCCCCAATAAGGGAGGCACTGATTGGTCGATGTTCCACTCTATTGCTTACTCGAGACTGGTAAGGGATTTGACCGACTGTTCAGGGTCAGCCTTCAGATTGCATGTTTCAAGCTTGCGTGTGCTTCAGGACGGACTTACTGGGTAGAACGAGGTGTGGTATGCCTAGAACCATAGCTATGGTGTTTTCGCCAAGGATTTTCAGGATGGTTGGATCTCTTTGAAGTGCGTCAGTATTCGCACTTCTAGACGAGAGAGTTCTGGACTGGTTCCTTACCCATTGGGAGTGTCTCTATAATCTGGAGTAGCTTTACCTGATGGTAACACCAGTATGGCATCTGAAAGCGACGCAGCGTCCTGCTGGAGCACATTGTCATCAAACCAGCGGCGAAATGTTTCCAACTCGGATACTGCTTTATTCCTTTGCTCGACCGTGATGCTTGCTCCAATACCCCTTCAAAGTATCAGCGACTGCCTCACCAACCTTCCCCCATTGTGTGGGAACCATACCATCGAAATTGAACGACTGGCCCTACGTAGACTTCTTTGCCGTAAGTCTTCAAATAATGACTCCGGAATTCATCATATTCATGATAAGCATCGTGATAGTAGCAGCGATATGTGCTCTAAGAGAACGGCCATCAGTTCGTCATTAAGCCTACGGTCACGTCACGGAATCTTGAGTCACACCTCGCCTAGAAATTCTTCTAAAGATTTACCCATAGCGGCATCGGGGGGGTTCTCGGCCCAACGATCCACAAAGCTGAACATCGTTCTTCCAACACCTAAATACTCTTCGAGGACTGACACGTACTGATCTAACATGGCTTGCTGAAGCGGATTCTCCGCAGGAAAAAACTCCGTGGGACACAAGATTCTTTTCGGCAGCTACTTCGTCAGTCGAATCCCAGCTATGAGGTCATCCCATACCTTGCCAGGTTCAGCGACATTCATCGTGCTTTCAACCAACTTTTGAAGTGAAGACAGATCTCGGCCGAGAACGCCAACGGTGTCGAAATCACTAAGATTGAGCCGTCAGTCTCGATTACCCAATTGTGTTAGGATAGGTCGATAAGATCAGTGGGAGAAGAAAATCACAAAGACGGACCGAGCTAGATTATGAATTCCGTTCATTGGAGCGAGTCCCAAAGTGGGTCTCAGACCGTACAAACCATTGCAGGCTGCGGGTGCTCGAATACTTCCAGCAGCTGACCTCCTGGTCAGCAAAATACCGACCAATCGATAGTAGAAGAAAGGATACTGTCAGTCCCAATTGAAAAATCAAGCCAGGGGTACCCTGCAAGCGAGGCTGCTGCACCGCTGGAACTCGACCCTGGACTCTGATAAACGTCCCCACGTGGGTTGAAGGGGCAATGAAAGTCGATCCACTGGTCCGTGGGTTCCTCTCCGGCAGCAAACGAACACATCCGTGTTTTGCCCACAATGATAGCACCTAAATCCATCAAGCGTTTGACGTAATCAGCAGTCTCACTTTCGGCAGGATAGAGTTCTGTGAAACCCCTACTGCTCATCGTCGTCTTGATACCGTTGAGCTTGAAATTGTCTTTCACACTGATTCGTGCACCAGCGAGCGGCCTTTTTCGCGAGGCCTTTGAATACAGTCGACTAGGGACCGCGATGTTCCTCCAGATCCCATGCTGCGCTGCAATTGGAAGTACAGAGAACCTGGAGACATATTAGCCCCTTTTGAATAGGGGGAAACATGATGTTGCTCTCACTGCCCGATATTGCTTGACGATTTGAACAATACTGTGATTTCGAAGCAATCCAGGTCGTCAGGGTATAAACGCCATGCCTCATAGATCCACCTATCGTGCAGGAAATATGGGCCAGAGGGCAATGATGACTTAGGGGAGCTGGTTGTTGTGATAATGACTTCTGACTCAATACCACAGCCAAACGCTCTACAGCCAGCAAAGACGGTCGACCTCTTGATCTGGCAACCTTGGGGTGCTTGAACAAGAATAGTTGCAAGGAAATGAGGCGACCAAACATCGTCATTTTTCGAAAACTTGTCAATATACATCCAAATGTCGTGAGGTTCAACGTGGCCTTGGCTTAGGGAGATGACTGTGGCTGGCGACGGAGTCCTGGATCTTGATCGACCAGCTCCAATCGACCCCTTGAACAATGGTCAGGTGATTCATGTTGAGCTCGCAGAGTGTCACCGCTCACCTTGTGCTGAGGTGGAATGTAATATGAAACGCCATGCACTTGAACTGGATTCGGCAGACTAGAATTAGCCGCAGGCGCGAGGCCTACACAATTTCCTCTAGCCATCCAGACTTCGGAGCTCAATAGATGTCCAAGTGTCAGCAACGGGGGATAGAGTTATTTTCTCGGAGGTGGGGTGAGACCCCAGATGCTATTTAATGAATCAATGAGGTAAGGAGGGTCTGCTCCCGACGCCTCCGACCTGCATATGGCTCGGCGACGGGCTTCCTGATTACGCCCACCCCTCTATAAGCTGGCGAGATGTGGTGGTAGGTATGCATGAATCTAGCCTCATGAGTGATGAAGTAACTAAGAGATTGGCCCCTTACTCAAAGAGAATGCGCTAAAGCACGCTGCAGTCAGGCTACCGTGTAGAGTACGAACGATGCATTATCCCATATGTGGTCGAGATCTACGAGAGCCTGCCAATTTAAGAGGATTTCTATAGGTAGTCCTCGTAGTCTGTCACATGAATTTTGACTTCAGCAATACACTACGGCGGCCTCTACGATGCAACAAGAATCTGTTCCGTTGAAGCCTCATCACGGCTTCTGCACGCCACGAAGGTAGTTTGATGCTAGGGAGCCCAATCGAACAAGGCTACGCTGGCGGTGAGATCGCCAAACACCGGACTCTAGATCAAGCCATGGTCACCGGTCTACCTATAAGCCCCTTTTTCCCCACCTGTTCGCCAGATACTGCAGCATTAGATTGAATTAGCGGCCTCATCGTCAGCTATGGAGATCACCAATATCCCCTCATCTCCACGTTGGACCTCTCGCCAGGAAGAGAGCCTCGGATCAAGCTACAGCCGATATGTAAAATCGTGCTTCCATTACCGATCCGACTTGGCTCCATATTACGAACAGCTCTTGCGTTTCCTGGAATTGGGCATTCAGCATGGGACCTCTCATCTGCAAATTCCTCGATTTTTTGAGCTGAGGAATCAACCTCAAACTTTACCAGAGGGTGGTCTTACTGCGTTTAAGGAACTACCCAATGGTATTCCTCGCCAAAGCCCACGTATTGCTGTATTAGAAGGATTCCCATCTCCGGAATGTATAGGCTCCATTGGCGCAGGCCAACTGGCTCGACCAGAGCTGTTTATCGGCCATTTAGACTTCTCGCGAGATCCAAATTCACTGCACAGATACTTCGAATTGCCAGCATTACCGTCCGACCGCAGCAATATTGTTCACGTACGTTTGATCACCTTAGGTCAGTCATTGAGTGGAGTCAAGAAGACGGATCTCCACGTTCGAGACCGAGCCGCAGTTGACCGAGAATGCCTGGACTTCGAAAATCAACTCTTCCGCAGGAAGCATTATGGAGCGACAAGGTTCCGAAAAGTACACTTACACAATACAAGGGTATTTAGCGTCGAGCAGATCGTCTCATTCAGCGTTACGCAACAGAAAGGGCAGCCGTGGTGTGGTAAGTCAAGCCTTTGGTATATGATCCAATTGAGGTAAACTCACTTACAAGGCCCAGGCATTTTCTTACTGGATCGCGGTAAAAGTCTTGGTGGACGACACAATCTCCCGTGGAACCGTTACGCCGGGGGAGATCAACAAATCCCTGATGTGGTTCCAGTGGTCCCGTACAACTTTCCACCGAATGGCTCCTCTCGTCTAGGTCCTGGCACTACTACTGAGTTTGCAAGCTTACATCCTTATCATCCGATAGATGATTTGTATGTTCAAGAGGATGGAGACTTAGAGCTTCTCCGACAAGACCCATTTTTCATGTTAGGCCGGCTTTTCTTGCGCGTCGCCCAGTCATGGTCTCCACTGCTGAACTTTGTCGAAGAAGATATCGATGCATGCACTGTCGGTGATCAAGAGTATCTTCAATCTGTGCTGGATCAATTGCGCTTTAATGCCAATTTGGTCATGAGGATCAAAGGCTTCCTAGCAGAGAACCTGCATGTGATTCAAGAACGTGGGGATGCATCATGGCCAAGAGTCTCAGAGCCAGCCCTCGAACATAAAATCTTGGCTGTCCAGAGCTCGTTGATTAAGAATTACAAGTTTTTGATCGTTCGCTGCGAGCAGCTAGCTGCGAGATGCGAGAGGGGTAGTGGGATTCTTGTAAGTGCCGCGCAACTCATTGAGGCCCATGAAGGGACCAACCAAGCTCGGCAAGTCCACGACCTGACTAGATTGGCTTTCGTCTTTATACCGCTTACCTTCGTCGCAAGTATTTTTGGGATGAATGTATCGGTGTTCCGGGGATACCCTTCGATCTGGATCTATTTCCTGGTAGCAGCTCCATTGACAATGCTCTCGTGGATCGTGTCCGGAAAGTTGGCCCTGACAGGTCGGACTTGGAACTGTCTTCACCGTTGCATTAGACGAAGAAACAGGAAACAGAGTAATGATCAGGATGAAACCCAGGAAGATCCCTAGAGCTGAATACTTGTTGGCTGTTTAGCGAGACCAGAACATAACCAGCCTGTCGAAACAGTCCTCGTCAACTTCTTGATCAATAATATTAGGCATTATGTCACGGCGCAATTGCTCCGCTTTTGCGATTTCAGTCCGCCCTTTGGAGATCTCGCCCGAGTCTTGGAGAACACATCCCAGCTTATATCTTGTTCTAGCGATCTCGTTTCTGTAAAGTGAGTCGTTATTGTAAATATCAAGTGCTTGCTCTAACATTGTACTTCGAAAGTTAGTTTGTAGTTTTTATGACAGACTTATGGGTCATACATAGCCGCTGGATAATTACGCATGCGATTCAAATGCCACCCGAGCTTGTGACATATGTCAGCGGTCCTGTGATGTCGGATGCCTAGACTGGACTTGAAAAGAGTAAGTACTTGAGCATGAGTCTTGTATGCCTCATCGAATCTTCCTTTGCCGATCTGGACATTACCGAGTGCGAACATGGCGTGTCCAGTCCTAGGAGGGGGATTTAGCCGGAGAATGCTTTCGACAGTGTCTCGCCTACCTGAAACTCGAAGCATCGTCGCGATCTGTGATGACAGCCAAGAGCAAACTCTCAGCTTCGTCAAGTTTGCCCAAAAGCCAGAGGCAGGTACACATGTTAGCAGTCTTGGTGTGGTCAATTATTTGTGATATTTTTCGGGGACTTTCTCAGCTGCTTACGTATATTTTCCTATCTCCGGAGACATTCTTCCAGGCTTCAAAGGCCCGGCGATAACTTTGCTCCGCTTCCTCGTATCTATTGAGGGATTGTAACCCGTTTCCTGTGTCATTTGATCAGGTTGGTAATCATACATAAAACAAGCGAGAATAATCCCTGCCACTATGGCGACAGACGTGCTAGTACTCTACCATGGGAGGGACCTTGTACCCGTATCGTGACTCAGGATTCTAGCAAAGACCATGGATATCAGAATAGCTTGGGTACACATACCTAAACCGCCTAGGGCAAATACTTCTCGAATATCTGGTAGTATCACAAGGCGCTTATCAATTGCTTTCTTCAGCCATGAGTACTCTTCCTGGAAGCTATCGTAACAGGATTGAAATTGATTGGTGTCTGTGAACACCGAGCCTTTTGTCCAATAGACGTCCACGAGTATCAATTCGCAGTCCTTGTGGGACATGCAGTATTCCTCGGCAACTTGCAGCAATGGAAGGACAGGCCCAAAAAGCCCGCTCTCGTAGGCGTAGAATGACGCATCCGTCAAAAGCTCAGCAAAGCCTGGTCCTGCATCTAGAGGTTTACCTTCCCGTTGTGAAACATCGTAGAAATGAGCCAAGGACTGTACATGAGCAAAGTAGGCTTGTTGTGTTGGCCAAAGGTCTACCCGGTGCCTGTTATTTCGTTCTGGAACTGGCCACATGGTCTTTACCACCCAGTAAGCCATATCAAACGCCATCTGGCGCTCTTCTGGCGGCATCCTCATATAACAGGACTGCTGTACCAATCGGTGCATCCATAGCTCTCGGAGTTTCTCATTCTGCGTGACTAAAGCGCTTTGGACTACCGGACCTTTCAATTTGTTCAACTTCCGGACATTCTCAATGAAGGACAGTGAATGTACGCCCCGTTTCACAGCTTTGGCTGCACCTTCCGTGAGTAATTGTAATTGAATGCGATCGGGATCGAGGAATGCAATAAGATTGAGGAATGTCTGCTGCTCGTCGCTCAAAGTTTCGAAGCTCATGTTCCATACCGTGGAAAGATTCAAGGGATATCTTTCACCGGGTCTAATCAAATCGACCGCCTCTGTACTTTCGATAAGTTCCCTGTCATTATATGCATCCAAGAAGTCCGACAGTAAGCATGAATCTTTGATAATAATTTCTGCTGCTTGTGTGATGGCTAAAGGCAAAAATCGAATATGTGCTACTATCCTCCGGGCTGCATTCTCTTCAAGGTACGGCCTTGGTTCAGTTGGATCCTGCCACTGTGGCTTGGTCAGCTTGATTAAGAGTTCTACTGCACTTTCTTCTGCAAGCTCAGCTAATATCTCGCCACCCAATCTTGCTGGGAGAGTGGTGTCTCGGCTCGTGACAAGAATGGAGCCGTAATTTCCAGGCGGCCAGAACTCGTCAAAGAGCGCTGCTTTGTCTTTGCTGTCAGCATTGTCGAGGACGAGCAACCAAGGCACCGCTACAAGCCAAGGAAATTAGTAGGCTAAGTCAAAGTATGATGCCAGAGTCTTACTCGTGTCTTCGAACCATCTCTTTAACAAATCACGTCCGGTGAGGTTTGAGTCCCCTTCTTCCATCAGTCCTAATTCAACGGCAAAAGTTGCAAAGCTTTCAAGTAGCTTGGCGCGAGTATCGGTGTGGGCCCACAGTACTGCCTGGAAATCTTCCATGTGCTCGAATACATAATTCAGAGCCGTTTGGGTTTTCCCAACTCCACCTAAGCCACATAAGGAATACCATTTTTGTACTTTCTCTCCATTAGATCTTGGTGCAAGTCTCTGCCGCAATTTGAGTCGCGTCTCCATTCTACCTACATAATGAGGATTCCTCTGGTGGGGTCTCACAAGGCGGCATGGCAGCCTTGCGGTGGGCATTCTCTGTGATATTCGAAATGCCTGTGGCATGAATGTCGAGGTCATAGAGGATGCTGTATCAATACTATACGCTTGTATCGGTTTGTCAATACCATCGAAGACTCGGAAGGATCAGCGACATACAAGTGACATTATCAATACTTCCCATACTACTAGCCATGGTGGAAAACGAAGACGCTCTACCTGTTATTGAAGGCTTCCAATCACTATTTGTCAAGAGAGCTCTGATTATCTCTATAATTTTAATGAAAAGCGGATCAGAGCGCGTAGGAAAGGATGATAATTTCGAGTGATCCATATCTACAGGAAGAAGCTCTTGATAGTCCCGGTCGAGTCTGACCATGTTCTTGGAGCAAAGCTAGCATGGGTCTCAGTATTTGATGGTTCTGGGATACGATGATGGTGAGGTGCAAACCAATTCAGAGTTACTTCGCCCATACTTCCGGGTTCTGTACGGAGTCTCTTTCAATTCAAAGAAACTTTTGACAGGGAATCGAATTGGAAGCTCTCTGAATTTCTCCAAAAGACTTCTGACGAATTTCCATTTCTCGGATGTTTTGAGCGACTCGGCAACCTGATGGCCGGGCGGAATTCGACATTCCACGGATGCACACCGTAGGCAACATTCTTCAAAATTAATTTGGCGTTCATCATGAATACATCCGAAGAATAGAACGCCTTTGATGTTTTCCATGATGGTCGCATACTCTGGACTTTCACATGCTAGAACAATCGCCTTGACTCTTCAGTCATTCGTCAATCTACCAGAAGGAGTATACTGACCTGCTTTAGTATTAGACCACCAAAGCTATGGCACATAAACACTGCGGTCACTCTGGTCAGCATTTCTTTTGAAATTGGCAACGCGTAAAACAACCCCTACCTATCGGTCGAGTCATTTCGTCTGGTTGAGAGCGTTGGTGGAGCAAATCATAAAGCAAGAGCAGGCCTTCGTCTAGAATCTTCGTCCAACATACTTCAGTTTTCGGTTTCCCAAAATCATATTGATATGTCAAGATCCGAGCGGCGGGGAATTGATGACTAAGGACCTCATTGAGCCATCTGCGTTCGTCCCGAGGTTTGTAGCTTGGATGTAGTTGTGGCAATCCTGGTAATGATATCAAATCTACCACTGGTCGCTGAGCTCCTGCGCAAGTAACGAGTAGAGGCATGGAGAATTAGCCTGCGCGGCTCAGCAGACAACCTGACCGGCGAAAACGATCATCAGGCTTGTGGCTCTGGACTTGATGACATTTGTAGGTCAATTGATCAATTGGCTACCTGGCCGTCCGATAACATTACAATTAGCTTGGATGCGACCACATACTGAAGATTAAAAAATGAAGAAGATCACTGAATGCTACCAAATGCTGTGAAAGGAAGGGATCGGATTTTGGAGGGAGGACTCCATACATCAAGGAGCCCGGCAGCCTTCCGAGCCTTCGCGTTTTCGTTTCCGTCCATGATTGACAAACGTCCTGCAAGCTGGGCGAAAGGCGTAAGCGGCATGTGGGGTTTCACACATGTAGATTGCTTCAGCCTGACCACATGCACAGCCTGATCTTATATTGAGAGCGTTGGCATGCCGAGATGCAGCTGCGTAGGTACTGCCGCTGACCAATGATTCGCTTACGATAAGAACCTCGTGAGAATCGACGCCCGTCTTGAAATGGAGGGTTGCCTGGAGCTGGGACTCGGGGTTGGCTGCATGAGTTCTGCATGGCCACGTATGATGGAGGGTTGAGGGTCTGGAGCCAAAGCCATCTCAGGGTCTAAAGCCTTTGAGCGCTGAGCGCGAAAATTGGCGCTAGGAATGTTCAATTCATAATCCAAGTAAATACTAGAGAGTCGAAATTAAGCATGTATATTACAACATAATTCTGAAACTCAAAGAATGTAAGACATTAATCCATATTAGAAGATTTTGTCAGTACCATTGGTGAAATGAGCTGTCTGTTCTCAGCGCCAAGCAAATCAAGGGTCCCTATTAGGCACCGCCAGAGACCTGGCAATTTCAAGAAATTCAGCCGCACCAGAGTGTGATATGTCTCATGATCAATCCTATCACCATCAACTCACCGCAGACGTGATTGGACTCAATCTCGATCACTGTGGAACTAGGGTGTCAAGGAGGGGTATGCCCAACAATTTATCCCATATGCGGCTAGGGAATACCCTGCTGGTGCAGCCCCGCACAGTCAGGATGCGTCCGAATGTTGGTAGTCACACTGGGTCCAGCTTCGACATTATCGTTGCATGACATTCACTCTTAGTGAGAGGTTGAGCCGTTGCAGAGCATCTCCAGACAGACTTTACCATTAGAATGCCATCGTCATCCGCAAACGAACGAGAACCTCTACTCAGACACGAGGATAGCGATAGCATTGATCATCAAAGTGGACAGCTTCCTCCATTTCGATTGTCGAAGCTAGCAAGATACTGTCTTCTCCTCTCCTTTCTCCTTGAATTATCCAACAATGTACTGGCAGTCCCTCTGATATCGCTGTTCGAACGAGCAATTTGCGAAGCTTACTTTCGCAAAAATGCTCAAGATACATTGAGCCTATCTCTTCCTATCGATGAAGTTTCCTGCAAGCTTCCGCCGATCCAGAGCGAGTTGGCAAAGCTGAGAGGATGGAAAGGATTCTTCGAGACGCTGTCGGGTACGCCCCTGACGAGACCTTCTGTTGCTCAAATTTGGACACATCTAACTCATAAAAGCCTTATTGGTGGCTTTTCCAGTTGGTCACATAGCTGATCGCGTGAGCCGTCGCAAGATCTTTGCTGTAATTTTGTTTGGCATGCTCGCAGCTCTTTTATGGACAATACTGGTCGGTAAGACTCAGCTTCTGTGTAATCGCCTACATTGCTAAGGACGCAAGCAACCCGAAACACTCTTCCCCTACGCCTAGTCTGGCTGACTTCAGTATTCTACATTTGCGGCGGAGGATATTATACTGCAGAAATGATGACAAGTGTCATGATCGCGTCTGCATGTTCTGAGCAGGATCGGTCAGTTCCTCAGGAAAAGACACTATAACAAAGCTGCTCATATTATGTTCTATAGGACCCAGACTTTGTACTACGCGTACGCTGTCTTTATTTCGACCGAACTGCTTGGTCCTCCTTTGGCTTCGGTCACGTCAAGACTATCACTCTGGGCACCTCTCATGACAGGTCTTGTAACAATGCTATCATGTTACGTTGTTCTATTCCTTATGCCTGAATCTCAACCTATCGACGCAACAGCCAAGCATTCCAGCAGCGAGCTAGGGTCAGACTTCTGTAGCTCCTTCTCCACCAACGTAAGTCAACTGAGCCCGGAAGAACGGGACAAGTGGGGAAAGCCACCGATTGTTGCTCTGTTCCGGAAGCGTGATATGATATTTGCATTGCCGATCTTCCTGCTCGGGGTCTTTCGAGGTATATCCTTGAGAATACTCCCTCAGTACGTATCGATTAAATATGGATGGAGGCTTGAACAGGTAGGTTGTTTGGTCTACCGTGGACAATCAGCCTCACAGCTGATCGAGTTCCCAGACGAACGTTATCTTAAGTGAAGTGGCTCTCGTGAACCTTATCCTCTTCTTCCTGGCTTTGCCGAGTTTGATAACGTTGCTAAAATCGTGCACCTCGCTCTCCAATCAGGGTATCAACCTCTGGATCGTCCAATCCAGCTTGCTGATACTTGTCTTCGGGTCGATTCTTCTTGCGCTCGCCCCATCTTCAGTACTTCTTATGTTATGTAAGTGTAGAAATATCTCAATAATCGGAAGCTGAGGATTTCTAGCTATTGCTATATACGCAACCGGATTTGGTGCTAGAGCAACCCTCCTATCCTTGGTCACCGCGTGGTTCCCCGAGGATTTGAGGGCTCGCCTTTACAGCACCATCCTTGCTATTGAACAAACCGGTATGTTAATGGGTGAACCGCTGCTGCAGAATCTCTTCGCCTGGGCTATGCATCTGACGAAGACTTGGCTGGGCCTGCCGTTTCTTTTCAGCGGTGTGAGTACTCCCTATACATCAGTTGACGGCATTTTGACCCTGAGACAGGCCTGCTATCTGTTCGCTTTCGGCTCCTCACTCTTCATGAGGGTGGACTTTGATATTTAGGATCTGCAGACCCTGAGTACCAGTATCAGTCTCGCGTAAATTAGCGGGCTTCGCGATATTGAGCATGATAGGGACCGAGAGGGTTGCTCGGTACATGGCATAGCGACGTTTAGCGTCAGTATTGACGCCTTGAGTAGTACTCCTGCACGCTACTGAGACCCGCCATGAGAAAGTACCTTTGATGCGAACAGCACACATGCCGAAAGATATTCAGTAGAGGACTCATACATCCAATCAGCCGTGAAGGCTGCCAGTCAACCTGGCACACATCCAATTGATTGGCCAGTAGACCTTCAACGGATCATCGATTCCAGACGTGGCTAAGCGATCATTACCCCGCATAAAACGATCATGGGTGGAATTGTTCGGATAGGTAATAGGGGTCCCACTGAGATGACCGACTTCTGTTGAGCGTGGGGTTTATGCATGATCAAAAGATGGATTGGTCGACACAAACCCTGCTTGAGGCTCTGCTATGCGCACCTTCCGCATTCGATGGTGTCATCTGATATTGCTGCATGATAATCACGAAAGAAGAAGACTGATAGAGGCTCTGTTGCTGATTTAGTGCTCACGCAATTGTAATGGCAAGATAAGAGCCTTGGTCGGGACTGCCTAGATAGGTGTCTGGCCTTATGTCGGAATGTAATTGGATCGCTAGTATATTGTGAGGCTCATTTGTAACATATATCTACCTCAGAACCTCCAATTTCAGTGTCAATCAACGAGACTCTGAATTTGCCGAAACTCCAAGATCAACTCATTCGCCATCACAAGGACTGTATCAAAAACGCTCAAGGGTATTAAGACTGGACCCTTGCTTCAGGAGCTAGGCTGACGACGGATTGATAAGGGAGCATGGCCATTCCACACATCGAAGTCAAGCAGCCGCTTGAACAACCGTGGAAGGATTGGTATCACGCAAACGAGAACCCGGATAAGACTGTTCATTATGTTGTCCCTGTAATGGCAGCTGGCAACCAGGCACCTGCTTCGCAAAAGAATGGCCGCTTGGATCTAAGTAAACCAAAGGCATTCGACGGAGGTGACACAAAGAGAGATTGATGTGCTGTAATGTGCGCTGTAAGCTGAACTTCAATTCGCAAGGACACTGAGAGATCCAATGAGGAAGTGGGCTTGAACAACTTTTAAGACCTTGAACCTTTCCTGAATTAGCGGCGACCTCAGCTGATATCCCTTTTGTATCAGCACATCCGCTGAGACGACTTGTCCTTTCGGGTACAATGCCCTGATGCTTTTAGAGGGCTGGGTTGTTGAAGGGCCGTCTTCCAGTAAGGCTCACATAAGAATTGATTTTGGGGAAGTAGAGCTTCCTACAATCAAAGGTTGCCTAGGCATTGGTTATTCAGGTCGGAGTCAACAGTATGGGCAATGGAATACAGCTTTGTTTTACACACACTGGTAAAGAGATCAATAGATATTAATGACGACCGTTCGAGGGCATCACCAGATCCCACCGGCTTCTGTAATTAAGCAAATTAGCTCAATATAGTCACATTAAATGGATGCGTAGCCAAATGAGGACACCCTGCCATTTAGCCTGTCTAGCGCGGGGTTTTTCAAGATGGGAGATAAAGTCACATCTGTATCTGGTTGAAACAAATCCAACTCACACTTCGATTTCTAGAGATCGCGTCGGCGAATGTGAGAAACATGGACATCCAGACAAACTTTCCGTATCTCGCACGAGAAGTGCTCTATCAAAAGCAGAAACCATTTGCGACAGACTTCATCCCAAAAGTCTCTGGTTTCCCGCTCACAAATCATGTCTTCGAATTTATGGAGCTTGTGGTTCAAGATGCTCAACCTTTCCGAGATCGTTTCAGTCTTGAAAGAAATGGCTTTTGCTTTCTGAGCTCAAGCACAATGCTGAAAAGTAGCGACGCAAATGATGCTGGCGTCGTAGAAGGCCTTTACTATGCCGAGATAGAAGCAGCTCTTCACAAAAAATTTCCAGAATACTCGAGACTAGACTGCCTTGATCACCAGGTATGCAAAATCCAATCCCAGGTTGATCAGCCTAAGGAGGCATAGATTCGTAGGAGAAGTCCGAAATTTCCGGAACAGCCTGGGGTAGTGGTTGAGAGCGCCCAACCAGCGGTACTTCCTCATACCGATTTCAGCGAAAGAGGCTCCGTCTTGGGAATGGAGCATTTCTTCCCTGGACAACAAGAGTTCTACGACGGAAAGGACTATGACATCCTCAAGTTGGTTCCATAAATCCGCTTCAAAGGACAAGCAGACGCTAAGTGCCCGAATCTAGTGTTTGGCGCGTACTCAAGGGGCCAAACAATGATTGGCCACTCGCGGTTTGCGATTATCAAACCGTCGATCCCAAAGTAGACGTGCTGCCAAACGACGTTTTACACGAGGACTGCGTCGGAGAGAACTGGCTTCTCCAAAAGTCCCGTGGCCACTCCTGGTATTACCTCAGTGAGCAAAAAGTTGAGGACCTGATCGTATTTCGAAATGTTGACTCGAAGAACGAAAGATCGAGTAGGTTCCAGGTAAGATACAGCTCCTGGCCTCAGACTGATAGAAAGCATAGGAGCCTTCCATGCGGCCTTCGATTCCGGAGTCTCGAGTAGTCAACCACGAGAGAGTATCGAGGTCCGCGTGGTAGCGTTCCGCTGATTCCGTGGTACGATTCTCGCGTCTATGCACTTGTGAAGTATGTCCATCTCTTCCGTGACCTTTGCTAGCGTTCCGATTGGAGCTCGAGAGATGGGGATCCTACAACCGGCGTCAATAGGTCCAAAGATTTACGTGTTGAGATTGGCCTGGGAGCGTGGTCTATGGGTTGTCGAAGATTTCGCGAGTGGCTAGTAATGAAATGCGTGTATCAATTCATTACCCTAGACTTTTCATCAGGAGGTGGGAATACGCCAAGTCAGACGCAGATTTCACGTTATTACCTTGATCTCGTGTCGGGAGGCGATGACTCAGCATTGCAGGGATATCATCTACCCATTGACCCATTTCAGGTAGTCGATATGAATTTGCAAAAGAGTAAGTCGTTATCCGGAAAACTCCTTCCGGCAGGGTATAAGTTATAACTCAATCTGATAGTTGATGGACTCTTGGACCCACAGAATCAGCGCTGACAACGTCGACTCCAACGTTCAGTCTGCAGCCTATAGAGTGGTTTGCATGAAAACAATCTTGAAATATCGTAAATGGCCTCCCAGAAGACTTCTCTGCGAAGGTAGTCAATAACGCTTGTAATGCTATGTACATTAAAATTCTCTGTTCAGCACTGGAATCCCGTATTACCCTCTCTCTTCCCACTATCATACGCACCAAAATTACTATGATGCGCCTGATCGTTACTACCCCAAGTCTGATCCCCATACTTGAAATTAATCGGATCATCATCCACAGCTCCACACGTAACCTCCATAGCAAACGGCAACGCGCTCTGAAAGTCATCTGCCTGCCCGTTCGGCGCCACTGAGGATGCGGTGTTTTGGCATCCGTTGCAGTTCTTCAGGGGGATGGGTTGCTGGTTCGCGTCGAAGAGGGAGACGTCGATTACGTATTCAGGGTTTGAGGGGTGCGCGGGATCGCCGTCTTCGTTCTTTTGGTATTGCACGACGTGCATTCCACACCAGCCTGTGGCATAGGATGGAGGCGCGGGGGCTGCGGATGTTGCAGCAGCAGGGGGTTCGGTATTGGTAGCGTTTATATTGGGGAGATCGGTGGGCGCGTCGCCGACCGGTGGGGTCTCGGCTTGGAGGTCTGTATACTGTTCGCCAATGTAGTCGCACAGGAGCTCGCCGTCGGGATTGGTATCATTTGGAGGGTGACAATTTTGTGGCCATGTGAGATTTGGATTCTCCCCTGCGCCGACTATGACGTCCGCATCCCCGGCGTCGATCTCGTCATCATAAGTGGCGCCATTGTTGATATCGTTGCCGCTCTCGGGGTCAACGGTAAATGTTGCGTAGTCAGGCTGTGTCGAATCGTCAAAGAGTTGACGTTTTGCCTTCGCCCCAGAAGACTTGCCCCAGTTGTAACTAAAGTACGCTGACGTTGCGTACCAGGCGTAATTATCCGCGTTCATGACTACCTCTCGGTTGATGGATGCTTTGGTATCGTAGGAAGAAGGCTCATCTCCTGCTGGCACATTGAGCCAGGCCCATTCTTTACAGCGACTCGCGCCGTAGACTGTGCCGTAAGCCCCGTCAGTGCTGGGAAGGAGCGTCGTATTCACGTCGATGATGTTTTCGCAGTGGCCAAGCATTGCAACGTGCATGTATTCATGAGCCATCAAATGCTCATATGACACCAGCTTGTTCACCTGGGAGGTACGTCCGGCTTTGAGAATGTCGTTGGCGTACCTCCTTCTGAAGAAAGTTGGACAGAAGGTGACTTGCCAACCCTTGCCGGTGCGTTGAGGACTTGCAGTATATGCACCCACCCCAAAATCAGAATCGGTACATTTGTGCAGTAGCTCCTCCTCGCAGCGGTAGGAAATTTGCTTCAGCTCAATGAAACGCCCAGATCTGTGTCCAGTCGTCGCCCAGAGGCGAGCTTGCGAGATGCTATTTCGAATATTCCCATACAGGGCAACGTTTTGGGGATCGTGCTGCAATCGAATGTGAGCAATTGTACCAAGAACTAGCCCTATGCATTTCCTCGGTAGGGTGTATTACCTTCCAACCCTGATTTTTGTTTGGACCAAAAGGATTGACATCAAGAAAGTACTGGGACCAAGCCCAGCCTCTCTCCCAGCCGTAGACGGCGTCTGCTAGGAAATCCTGAGTCGATATGGCAACTTGCTTGAGAATAGCCTGCTGGTCAGGATTGCATTCCTGAGTCACGTAATTGAAATTGATGCCAGGCGTTGAGTACGTCAGTTGACGTTCTTCCAGCCCCGCGTCTTCATCATTGCTCTGAAGTGGAGCCGCAAGTGTGATGGAAAGCAAGGGTAGAAGAGAGAAGTATTGGAATAACATAGTGAAAGCAGACCCTCGCCTGATGGAATCAAAGGGTTGTGCAGATAGATTGAAGTCTTTCAAAGAGCCTGAAGCATCGAAAACGCAAAACAGAGAGAAAAGAACCTGCGAGCGGACGGTCAGGAGGGTCAACGTCCCCTGTGATATACCAGTAACAACAGATATGCCAAGGCGTTGGAAAATAAGTACCTACAGAACCTTAACAAGATTGAAATGCACTATGCTCAAGTCTAGTCAGTAAGTCGGATGGTAGCAAAATAGAGATGTAGCCCCTGCCATGCCAGCAGATTGTTCTACGGTGCCAATTGTTGACGGCGCAGCATAACTAGCATGGCCAGCGCTGATGCACAGCCGTTGTTTCGAGGACCAACAGGCGTTTACCAAGGGGGCTGCATCGTTACTGGCTCACTCGCGTCTTCAAATATTATTAATATTAGGAACAACTGGATTAATAGATTGGCCCCCAGCGTTAGCATCGCTAGTCTCTTGAAAATACGGAGATTGGATCAGTTCGATGGCGGGTCCCAGCTCGGCGGGGGTAGGAATTAGCCGAGCGGGGGTAGGATTGCTATACCTCGGCGGGGGTAGGAATCTACCCCTCCTAAGTCTACCCTCTTTAAGCTTCGAATATATACTAAGTATAGCCGGCGCCCGCCGCTTACCTACGATATCTTAATTCTAGTTTTCTATCGCTTTCTACTTCTATTCCCTCTTACACCTTACTAATATAGTATATATACTACCTAATACTATATCGTCTTTATAAAGCCCTCCTACTTCTATTAATATAATCTCTCGATAGTTAAATAGTATATACGTACGTATATATTTAGTATATATTATAAATAAGCTAACTATCTTCTTAGCCTAACTAAGTAAGGCCTTCCTAACCCTATTAGTTTTATTTAGAATTAGAGGATTTAGGTAACGAAGTAAGAGATAGAGACGAAGGAAGAGATAGAGACGAAGGCGAAGAAGAGCTTATTAAGAATAAGATTCTAATTATAATAGGGTTAGATCGAGTACGTCTAGGTCTACTACTATAAGGTATATACTAAGTATAAGTAGAGTATAGTTAA